>CHCFR05602__coassemble_183_pt1 | contig 49859 bp, 43 predicted proteins | sample CHCFR05602__metabat2_low_PE_022 | metagenome-assembled genome bin CHCFR05602 | reverse complement strand
TTCCGTTATGCTATTGAGAAAATGTGCAAGGAAAAGAAAAGTTTAAATCACTTCAGTATTCATATCACAAAACAGTTTTTTCCTATACAACAAACTCATACAACATTTGGTTGCATATCCTGTAAGAATTGCCTATCTTTGTTTCATACCAAAACCCGACAAGATGATGGAAACAAGAATCACATCCCCCCGCATCACCGAGCTGAAGCCCGGTGAGATATTCGTTTTCGGCAGCAACCTGGAAGGTGCCCACGGCGGAGGCGCCGCCCTGCTGGCCTGGAAGAAGTGGGGAGCCGTATGGGGACAGGGCGCAGGCCTGCAGGGACAGACCTACGGCATCCCGACCATGCACGGAGGCCCCGACGCCATCAAACCCTATGTGGACGACTTCATCCGCTTCGCCCGCGAGCATTCCGAACTGACGTTCCTCGTCACGGAAATAGGCTGCGGCATCGCCGGATTCAGGCCGGAGGAGATTGCCCCGCTCTTCAAGGACGCGGTGGGAGTAGCGAACATCCACCTGCCTCAACGCTTCTGGGAGGTGCTGAACGCAAAGTAAAGACGCGTGCGCCGACGGCCCAGAGCCACCAGAATGCACACCAGCGAACAGAAGGCGCAAACCACGAAGACGATACCCGTGGACGAAAGGATGTTGCCCATACCGACCAGCGGCGATACGATGCCGCCCGCAGCAAAGCACACGGCACCGAGCAGCGCCGAGGCCGTGCCGGAATTCTCCCGCTGGCTTTCCATCGCCAAGGCTGTGCTCGAGGTGAACGTCATGCCCATGCTGAACAGCAAGCCCAGCATCAACACCTCGTAAACCCAGAAACCGCATCCCGACATGAGAGCCGCGCACTGGAGCACCGACATGACGGTCATGCCGCAACAGCCCGCCAGCGTGCAGCTTTCAGGGCGGTGAAACTTGACCGACAAAGCAGCCGCCACCCCGATAGCCAGCGCATTGACACCGAAACAGAGGCTGAAGGCAAAGGCAGAGAAACCGTAATGCTGCTGCACAATGAAGGGCGAGGAAGCGATGTTGGCAAACAACACACCTTGGGCGAAGGCCATCTGAAGAACGTAGCACACGTAGCGCCGGTCGCGCAGAACGATACCGAAACTGCGGAACGTATCGCCCCACCGCTCGGCCGAACGCCGGTCGCGGGGCAGCGACTCCCGGAAGTGCATACACCCCGCCAGCAGCAGGATGCCCAGCCCGAACAGAATCCAGAAAATACCCTGCCAACCTATTAGGTCAGTCAATAGCCCGCCCACGATAGGAGCTGCCACAGGAGCTACCCCATTGATCGCCCCGATAACCGCCAACATCTTGGCCAGTTCGCGACCGGAGAACTTGTCCGTCGCTACAGAACGCGAAATAACAATGCCACCCGCACCCGCAATACCCTGTAGCAGGCGAAAAGCCACAAACTGCTCGATGCTCCGCGAGAACAGACACAGCAGCGTGGAGGCAATGAACAACCACATGGCCACCAGCAGCGACAGACGGCGTCCGTAGCGGTCGCTCAGCGGGCCAAAGAACACCTGCCCCACCGCCAGACCAATCATACTGGTCGTCAGTCCCAACTGTACCATCGAAGAAGTGGTACTGAAATAATCGCCCATCGAGGGCAGGCTGGGCAGATACATGTCGGTGACGAACGGACCGAAAGCGGTCAGCATGCCCAGCAATATCAACAAGAATACTTTGGAATTTTCTTTTGCCATACTATCTATATATCTTTGAAAAGCGCGGCAAAGTTACCACGAATTCCGGCAACCTGTAACACCCCGCACCGCTGCCTGTCACCCTTTTTGGAAAACATTTTCAGAAGTTAACAGACCGGTGGGACTTCCACCCGGATGGGCAGCCCGAATTGTGCAGATTGCCACGGATTTATTTGCCGCAACTTCCGACTTTTCTTATTTTTGCATCCGTCAAACCAAAGCAAGAACCGCAACATGCAATACCTACTCAACGCCCCCGCCTCGCTGCACGCCACCGTGCAACTGCCCGCCTCGAAGAGCATCAGCAACCGTGCGCTCATCCTCCACGCCCTGTCGGGAGGAGTCACACGCCCCGAAAACCTGAGCGACTGTGACGACACGCAGGTCATGATCCATGCGCTGGATCACATGCCCGACGTGATAGACATCCACGCCGCCGGTACGGCCATGCGTTTCCTCACCGCCTACCTCTGCGTGACGCCGGGCACGCACACCATCACCGGCACTGAACGCATGCAACAGCGCCCCATCCGTATTCTGGTAGACGCCCTGCGCACACTGGGAGCTCGTATAGACTATACTGGCAAGGAAGGCTTTCCGCCCCTGCACATCAACGGCACCCAACTGACGGGCAGCGAAATCGAACTGGCGGGCAACGTGAGTTCTCAATACATCTCGGCACTGCTGATGATAGGCGCCGTGCTACCCGTAGGGCTGAAACTGCGGCTAACGGGCGATATCATCTCACGCCCCTACATCAACCTGACACTGCAACTGATGCACGACTTCGGCGCACAAGCCGAATGGACATCCGAAAACAGCATTAGTGTAGCACCCAGCGGTTACCACGACACGCCTTTCCGTGTGGAAAGCGATTGGAGCGCAGCCTCCTACTGGTACCAAACGACAGCCCTGGCGGCCGGTTCTCCTGAGGTAGAATTGTTGGGACTCTTTGCCAACAGCGCGCAAGGCGACAGCCGTGGTGCCGAACTCTTTGCCCGACTGGGTGTACAGACGGAATATACTCCACAAGGCGTGAAGCTCCGCAAGCAAGGACATCCCGTCGTAGGTCTGGATGAAGACCTGGTGGATATCCCCGACTTGGCCCAAACATTCGTCGTAACCAGCTGTCTGCTGGACGTTCCTTTCCGCTTTACAGGTCTACAAAGCCTTAAAATCAAAGAAACCGACCGCATCTGTGCCCTCATTACCGAACTGAGGAAGCTGGGCTACGTGGTACACGCCGAACAAGACAGTATCCTGTGGTGGGACGGCGAACGATGCCCTGCCGACGAGCAACCCGGCATAGACACCTACGAAGACCATCGCATGGCCATGGCTTTCGCCCCTGCCTGCCTCGTCCGCCCCGACATCCGCATCAACGAGCCGCAGGTGGTGAGCAAGTCCTATCCCCGCTACTGGGACGACTTGCAGGCAGCAGGATTCGGCATTACGGCATATCCCGAAAGCAGATAAACAACAGGTTTCCGCTATTTTAGGACATCCGGCCTCGTCGTGCCCCAAATCTGTGTATCTTTACTTCACTTCGGAATCAAAAGCTTGAAAACTTCGTTTTCGCTTTGTGCTTCTCTAAGTTTGCACTACCTTTGCAAAGCTATATATAAATAAGGTATGTTGATACTGATCGTTAGTCTGATAGTCCTGGCTGTGGTAGCAGCTGTAGCCGGAGTAATACGCAACCGCCACTTACGCAAACAAGTGGAAAGCGGCGAACTGGAAGCTATGCCCGAAACCGTGCAAGTGGACTCGGAATGTTGCGGACAGCACGAAGTGTGCGAAAAGGAAAGCCTCCTGGCTGCCGTCAGCAAGAAAATAGAATACTACGACGACGAAGAACTGGACCAATACATCGGCACGCCCGGTGACTCCTATACAGCAGAACAGGAGGAAGAGTTCCGCGACGTATTCTACACCATGCAGGCCGAAGACGTAGCCGGATGGGTACGCAGCCTGCAGCTCCGCGGGATTGCTCTGCCGGACAACCTGAAGGACGAGGTCTTTCTCGTTGTCGGAGAACTGAGAGCCAATCCGCATAAGAAGTAGTAAAGGAGGTAGAGAAGATAAAGGCCGATAGTTATTATTAACCACTAAAAAAGCTGCTAAAAACATGGACCTGTTACAATATACATTTTTCCAACACGCCCTGCTGGGCAGCCTGCTGGCAAGCATTGCCTGCGGACTGGTGGGCACGTACATCGTGACGAGGCGGCTGGTATTCATCAGCGGCGGACTGACGCATGCCTCGTTCGGCGGCATCGGGCTGGGGTTATATACAGGCATCCCGCCCATCCTCTCGGCTGCCGTGTTTGCCGTGCTGTCGGCCTTCGGCGTGGAGTGGCTCAGCAAGCGCAAAGACATGCGCGAAGATTCGGCCATTGCGGTATTTTGGACACTGGGAATGGCGCTGGGTATCATGTTCACTTTCCTGTCGCCCGGCTTTGCACCCGACCTTTCGGCCTACCTCTTCGGTAACATCCTGACCATTACAGCCAGTGATATCGCATTATTAGGTGTCCTATCGGTTGTTTTAGCTGTATTCTTTGGCCTCTACCTGCGCCCTATTGTCAGCATCGCGTTCGACCGCGAGTTCGCCCGTTCACAAGGACTGCCCGTAGAGTTCTTCGAATATGCCCTGATGCTGTTCATCGCCCTGACCATCGTGGCCTGCCTGCGCATGGTGGGTATCGTATTGGTCATCTCACTGCTCACTATCCCGCAGATGACGGCCAACCTCTTTTCACACCGTTTCCACCGCATCATCTGGCTATCCATCGGCATCGGCTACCTCAGCTGTCTGGGAGGACTGCTGCTGTCGTTCTACCTGAACGTACCCTCGGGAGCATCCATCATCTTTTTCTCCATCCTTATCTATGCCGCATGCAAGACAGGGAAAAGCCTCTACATCGCCAACCTGAAGAAGCAAAACAGATTATAACCATACATTAATATAAGAATCATACAATGGAAATCAACATCCAATCATTAGACCAGATTCACGAAGCCGCCCGCCAATTTATCGAGGCCATGGGCGACAATACCGTCTTTGCTTTCTATGGCAAGATGGGTGCCGGAAAGACCACCTTCATCAAAGCCGTCTGCGAAGAACTGGGCGTAAGCGATGTCATCACATCACCCACTTTCGCCATCGTCAACGAATACCGTTCCGACCTGGCCGGAGAGCTTATCTACCACTTCGACTTCTACCGCATCAAAAAGCTCGAAGAAGTATATGACATGGGCTACGAAGATTATTTCTACAGCGGTGCCGTGTGCTTCATCGAATGGCCTGAACTGATTGAAGAGCTGCTGCCGGGCAATACGGTGAAAGTAACCATCGAAGAGGTGGAGAACGGCGCACGCCGCCTGACACTGGAAGAATTAGCCTGACCGTCGCCATGGCCAGCCAATATCTGATACAAGGCATCTTTGCCACGGCAGGAATCGTCAGTCTGCTGGCAGCCCTGCTGGACTGGGACTGGTTCTTCACGGCGCGCAACACACAGTTCGTCGTGCGTAACGTGGGACGTCGCCAGGCCCGCCTGTTCTACGGCGTACTGGGACTGATTCTGATAGCCACAGCTGTGTTCTTCGTACTGAACACACCACCAGCATAAGACAGGCCTGCTGAGACAGTGCTTCATCACCCTCTGACGAAGTGCTTTCTCACCCTCTCAGGAAGTGCTTTATGACCACCTAAGGAAGTGCTTCATGAAAACGTCATGCCGTGCTTCGTCAGAAAGCGACGAAGCACGGCATGAACGGAAAAGGGAAAATGTCGGCTTATTCGTTGCCGCCCAATGAGTCGGTATATTCCATCTCACCCTGAACGACAAAAAGCAGTTCTTCGGGGTCATACTCACCCATTTCGTCCTTACGGGCTTCCTTGATGATGTAGTCCACAATCTTCTCCAGATCGATATCGATATAGCCATCCTTATCGGGCTGGGCATCGAGGATTCCACTCTCTACATAATACTCGTCTATCACGTCGAGGAAGTAATACAGTTCGTCGTCGGAAAACTTCTCCTTCAGATCCTGCGGCAAATAGTTCTTGATGAACTCGATGGTCTTCTCGTCATCCAGATCATCCTGCAAGAATTCGTCTACTGTTCCCATATTATTGAATGATTTTAAAGTGACAAAGGCCACAAATGCAACCGCCCCCTGTACGGGATGCGTCCACATTTGCAGCCTTCTGACTATGATTTACAACAAAGCGTCAATCTTGGCAGCGTATGCCGATTTGGGAGCGGAGCCCACCTGTTTGTCCACCAGCTTGCCGTCCTTGAAGAACAGCACGGTAGGGATGTTACGGATACCGAATTCGGCAGCTACATCACCATTTTCGTCTACATCGCACTTACCGATGAGTACCTTACCTTCGTATTCGGCTGCCAGTTCCTCGATGATGGGAGCTACCATCTTACAAGGTCCGCACCACGGTGCCCAAAAATCTATCACTACAGGCTTTCCCTCTGCGAGCGTTGCCTGATAATTGCTGTCAGTAATCTCCAATGCCATTGTCTTAAGCTTTTAATTTATTGATTATTATTAATTTATTATCCAATCATTTCTTAACCGATTGCATGGGCAAAGATAGTGAAAGGTGAGAGCATAAACAAATGAAAATGTAATTTTCAATTTGGTTATGCCGAACCGCCTCCTATCTTATGTAAAAAGAACTAATTGATTCGGAAATCCAGTTCCGGACGTTCTTTTAAATAAGAAATCAACTCACGCCCCACAGAGAGCTTCACCGGACGTGATACCATATCGAGCGTCATCTTCGTCTCAGGATCGGAAACCTTGACATAGAGTTCCGTAGAACCGGGATGCTCTTTCGTGAGATCCACCAGTTCGTTCACCAATTCCGTGTTGAGCACCGTAAGAGGAATGAGGATAGTGATCTTGCTAATCAGCTTCTCCTTGACATCGGGCAACAGTTCAATGGACGTAATCTTCAGCTCAAGTTCATTCTGCCTCCACTGCTTGGGCTGGCAACGTGCCTTTATATAGAGGAAGGTACGTTCACCTAAGTACCCCTGATAAGTAACCCAGTCATTACCGAAAAAGGGTATTTCGGCCGCACCTGAATAATCTTCTATCTTAGCAATGCCATAAGGGTTACCATTCTTGCTGGTACCACGGCGCAGGGCAGTGACGATACCCCCCATGGTAATTTCGCGTCCCACGAGTGACTCCTTATTTTCGAGTTCGGCCATATGAGTATTGCACACATGCTCCAGCACGACGGCATACTCGTCCAGCGGATGGGCAGAGAGGTAAATACCCACCAAATCGCGTTCTTTGTTCAGACGATCGAGGTCGCTCCACCGTTCGGCATCGGGCACTTCAGGCGTAGCAATATCCACCACGTTCTCGCCACCGAAAAGCGAATTGGCAGCTGCCGCCTTGTCAGCCTGATAACGGTTACCATAGCGTACGAGTGATTCCAAGAAGACTTCTCCCTTGGAGTTGAGGGCAAAATACTGTTCGCGGCGCAGTTCAGGGAAACTGTCGAAACCTCCGGCCAAAGCCAGACACTCGAGGTTCTTCTTGTTGCAGGCATTGAGGTTGACACGCTGCACGAAGTCAAATATACCGGTATAAGGGCCGTTTTTCTCACGTTCTTCCATGATGCTCTGCACGGCGCCCTCACCCACTCCCTTCACGGCACCCAGTCCGAAGCGGATGTTACCTTCGGGGTTGACGGTGAACTTCAGGTTACTCTCGTTTACATCGGGTCCCAGCACCTTGATGCCCATCGACTTGCATTCGTCCATCAGCTTGGTAATGGTAGTGATGTCCGAGAGGCTTCGGCTCATGACGGCTGCCATGTACTCGGCAGGATAGTTGGCTTTCAGGTAAGCTGTCTGATAGGCTACCCACGAATAGCATGTGGCATGCGATTTGTTGAAGGCGTAGGAGGCAAACTTCTCCCAGTCGGCCCAGATTTTCTCCAATACCTTGGGATCGTGGCCGTTCTTCTGCCCGCCGGAGATGAACTTCGGCTTCATGTGATCCAGCTTGTCGCGCAACTTCTTACCCATCGCCTTACGAAGAGCATCGGACTCACCACGGGTAAAGTCGGCCAGCAGACGGGAAAGCAACATCACCTGCTCCTGATAGACGGTGATGCCGTAGGTATCCTTCAGGTACTTCTCCATGATGGGAATATCGTACTCAATAGGCTTGCGTCCCCATTTACGGTCAATAAAGTCGGGGATGTAGTCCATAGGACCCGGACGATAGAGGGCATTCATGGCGATGAGGTCCTCGAACGTACTGGGCTGAAGCTCGCGCAGGTACTTCTGCATGCCGGCCGACTCGAACTGGAAGGTTCCGATGGTGCGGCCATCGCAATAGAGCTTGTAAGTGGCAGGGTCGTTGATAGATATCTTGTCGATATCAATGTTGATGCCGCGGTGCAGACGAACGTTCTCCACCGCTTCCTTTATAATAGACAGGGTCTTCAGTCCCAGGAAGTCCATCTTGATCAGGCCGGTATCTTCGATGACCGAACCTTCGTACTGGGTGACGAGCATCTTCTCACCCGTTTCCTTGTCATCGGCGGTACTGACGGGCACCCAGTCGGTAATGTCGTCACGGCAAATGATGGTACCGCAGGCATGCACACCCGTACCACGCACGTTGCCTTCGAGCATCTTGGCATATTTGATGGTATCGCGCACCAACGGGTCGGGCGAAGCTTCGGCCGCCTGAAGTTCGGGTACATATTCGATGGCATTGGGCAGGTTCAGTTTCTTGTCGGGAATCTTGTCGGGAATCAGTTTGCACAAGCGGTCGGACTCAGACAAAGGCAACTTCTGCACACGTGCTACATCCTTGATGGCCAACTTGGTAGCCATCGTACCGTAAGTGATGATGTGCGCTACCTTCTCCTGTCCGTATTTCTCGGTCACCCAGCGGAGCACCTCGCCGCGGCCGTCGTCATCGAAGTCCACATCGATATCGGGAAGGGAGATACGGTCGGGGTTCAGGAAACGCTCGAACAGCAGGTCGTACTGGATGGGGTCTATCTTCGTGATTCCCAAGCAGTAGGCCACCGCCGAACCAGCCGCCGAACCACGTCCCGGCCCCACGGATACGCCGAGCTGGGTGCGGGCGGCGTTGATAAAGTCCTGCACGATAAGGAAGTAACCCGGGAAACCCATCGTCTTCATAATATAGAGTTCAAACACCAGACGCTCCTTCACTTCTTCACTCAACGGATCGCCATAAAGACGTTTGGCACCATCGAATGCCAGCTTGGCCAGGTAGTCGGCCTCCAACTTGATACGATACAGCTTCTCATAGCCTCCCAAACGCTTGATCTTGGCGTTAGCAGCCTCCTCGTCAAGCACCACTTCGCCGTTCTCATTGCGGGTGAACTCGTTGAACAAGTCCTGTTCGGTATATTTCTTGCGGTATTCCTCCTCCGTACCGAAGTCTTCGGGGATGGCAAAGGTAGGCATGATGGGCGCATGGTCAATGGAATAGAACTCCACTTTATCGAGAATCTCAAGCGTATTTGCCAGGGCTTCAGGCACATCGGCAAAAAGTTCGTTCATCTCAGCCTTGGTCTTCATCCATTCTTGCTTAGTGTAAAGCATGCGGGTAGGGTCATCAAGGTCCTTGCCCGTACTGAGGCAGATGAGACGGTCATGTGCCTCAGCGTTCTCTTCGTCTACGAAATGGACGTCGTTCGTACAAATCAGCTTGACACCAAACTTCTTGCTGTACTCCAGCAGCTTGGCATTCACTTTCTGCTGCATGGGATAGGCCTCGTGATTGGCCCGCGGCACGGTAGCCTTGTGGCGTTGCAACTCCAGATAAAAGTCGTCGCCAAAGAGGTTCTTATACCAGCGGATGGCTTCTTCGGCCTCCTCATACAGGTCGTTGGTAATCTTCTTGGGAATTTCACCACCCAGGCAGGCGGAGCAGACAATCAGCCCTTCGTGATACTTCTCCAGTTCGTTTCGGTCGGTACGCGGACGCATATAATAACCCTGCGTCCAAGCATGCGACACCAACTTGATAAGGTTGTGGTAGCCTTTCTCATTCTTAGCCAACACCACCAGGTGATAGCCGCTTTGGTCGGGTTTGCCTTCTTTCTTGTCCATCGTACGACGTGCTACGTACATCTCACAACCGATAATAGGCTTAAAGATGCGGGCTTCTGCCGCTGCAATTTTCTCCCGGCAATCTGCCAGTGCAGCTTCCTTGTCCTCGCATTCCTCCTTACCACTCTCGATGTCGGCCATCTTCTTCTTCAGGTCCTTGATTTCTCCCTTCGGACCACCGTTCTTCTTATTAACGTAGTTGGTGAATTCTTTGATGCCGAACATGTTGCCATGATCGGTCACCGCGATGCCTCGCATGCCGTCCTTCATTGCCTTGTCCACCAGGCGGCTGACACTGGCCTGGCCATCCAGCAACGAATACTGAGTATGTACATGTAGATGAACAAAATCTTGCATAAAATCTCCTTTCAAATTGGAGCATAAAGGTACAATCTATCCATTTTTCAGCCAAAATAATCCTCAAAAAATTACTTGTAGACGCATTTCTTTCCCAAATTCTTGTTAGATTTTTAAAATAGCTCTATTTTTGCAAGTAATTACTAATTCCAAAACAACTCTATAAACGCGGGTTTACATGGGCAGACTAAAAAGACTAAAAAAAATACGTATACACCGTGAGGGAACTCACACACTGATCGGAAGCCTGTTGCTGCTATTGGTAGTCAACTCCGCCTTATATTTCGGACTAAATAACAAAGTTCCATTTTATATTGTCGGAGCCATCAGTCTTATCGTATACGGCATATTGGTAAATTTCTTCCGCTGCCCAATTCGCCTTTTCGGTCAAGACACTGAAAAGGTCGTAGTAGCCCCTGCCGACGGGAAAATTGTAGTTATTGAAGAAGTCGAGGAAAACGAATATTTTCACGACCGTCGCCTGATGATTTCTATCTTCATGAGTCTGATCAACGTACACGCTAACTGGTATCCCGTAGACGGCACCATCAAGAAAGTGGGACACCAAAACGGCAAATTCATGAAGGCGTGGCTGCCCAAAGCCAGTACGGACAACGAGCGCTCGATGGTGGTCATCGAGACACCTGAAGGCGTGGAGGTGATGGCACGCCAGATAGCCGGAGCCATGGCACGCCGTATCGTCACCTATGCCGAGCCGGGCGAAGAATGCTACATCGATGAACATATGGGCTTCATCAAGTTTGGTTCTCGTGTAGATGTTTACCTGCCTTTAGGTACAGAAGTACTTGTCAAACTGGGGCAACTGACAACGGGCAACCAAACTGTCATTGCCAAACTAAAATAATATCCAAGTTATGGCTAACTGCATCACCCGACATATTCCTAACGCACTGACCTGCCTGAACTTGTTTTCGGGCTGCATCGCCGGCGTGATGGCCTTCGAAAGCCGCTACGAACTGGCGCTGCTGTTTATCATCATCAGTGCCGTGTTCGACTTTTTCGACGGATTGGCCGCACGTGCGCTGGATGCACATTCCCCTATCGGCAAAGATTTGGATTCGTTGGCCGACGACATCAGCTTCGGCGTGGCACCGTCGCTCATCGTCTTCTCCCTGTTTAAGGAGATGCCTTACCCCGCTTATATGGAAGGCACGGCGACCTGGCTTCCCTACTCGGCTTTCCTCATCTCCGTATTCTCGGCCCTGCGCCTGGCGAAGTTTAACAACGATACGCGCCAGACGACTTCTTTCATCGGTCTGCCTGTGCCTGCCAACGCGTTGTTCTGGGCCTCGCTCGTAGCGGGCTACCATCCGATACTGACCGGCGGTAGTGTTCATCCGCTCGGACTGCTGGCACTGGTCTGCCTCTTCTCTTGGCTGCTGGTATCGGAGATTCCGATGTTCTCGCTGAAGTTCAAGAACCTATCGTGGAAAGACAACAAGGTGAGCTTCCTCTTCCTGTTGTTCTGCGTTATTTTCCTGATCACTTTACAAATACGGGGCTTTGCCACCTGCATCGTCTGGTACATCCTGCTGTCATGGTTTACCGGCCGGAAGAAATAAACTTTCCGTCTGGCACGATTGTTGTAGTAGTGTTATCAGAACCAACTTAAACACTCGATACACATGTTACATTTCTTAGGATTTCTGTTTATACTCATTATAGCAATACTGATTATCGGTCTCAGTATTATCGGTAGTATTGTACGCGGCATCTTCGGACTCGGACGGAAAAAAACCTCTTCGCAGGACTTCCGAAGCTATACATTCTACGGAGACAACCGGCAATCATCACGTACCTCGACCGACACGACCGACGGCATCCGCCCCGAAGAAGGTGAAATACACATCAAACATAAGGAACGTATCTTCTCCAAGGATGACGGAGAGTATGTAGACTTTGAAGAGATAAAGGAATAATACTGAAAAGACGGGAATGACTAAACATTCGATAATTTTAACTGCTCTACTATTATTGTGCTGCGGAACTGCCATACATGCCCAAGACGATAAACCGACCTTCACAGCAGACCTATACGGAGGACTCTATCTCAATAACGAACCAGCATGGCAACTTGAGCCATCCGTAAGCTGGCTTTTCCATAAATATCTCGGGGTGGCATTTGGATTGGAGTTAACCAGCCAATACAACCAACCGAGCCGTCAGACCACCATTGACGGACAGAAGGCTGAACTCACAGACAATGAGAGGAACATCCGATGGATCATATTCAAGCCGTCTGTGGTTCTGAAATCTCCCACCGTCTGGGAAAGTACGGACAACGATTATCGCCTTTGGTTCCAAGTAGAGCCTGGCCTCAGTCTGGCATGTCCATTCCGCAACTCATTAACGTATGAAATCAAGGAATTTGCTGGGTCAGTCAGTCAAACCGTAGATTACCGACGATTTCCCAATAAAGGGCTCCAGTGGTTCTACTGGAACGCAAGAGCTTCCGTCAACTTTGCCATTGGCCGTTTCATACTCAGAGGAGGATATTACCTCTCCAATCTTGACTACTATTCCGGGCGCAGAAATATTACGTTGGCCAATGGACAGAAATTCTATGTGCCAAAGAGAGAGTTAAGTCAGAGCGTATTCCTGTCAATCGGCTATTCGTTTCCCCACTTTTAATTGATGCTTTTCCATTTAACAGACTGAAAAGTTAGGAACTAACACTAACTTAACTGCGCACTATTCCCCCCACTTCACCGTTTCCGTTGGAAGAATTCTTTCATCAGGGCAGCACACTCGTCGGCCATCACGCCTTTCACTACCACCGTTTTAGGATGGAGGGCTTGCGGCGCATAGCGCTGATAGCCCCGCTTTTCGTCCGCAGTGCCAAAGACGAGACGGCCTGTCTGCGCCCAAGCGATGGCACCGGCACACATCACACACGGTTCCACCGTTACATAAAGCGTACATTCGTTCAGATACTTGCCGCCGAGAGCCGATGCCGCGGCCGTAATGGCCTGCATCTCGGCATGGGCTGTCACGTCTGTCAGAGTTTCGGTCAGATTGTGGGCACGGGCAATGATGCGGTCCTTGCATACCACGACTGCACCGACGGGCACTTCGTCGCGCTCGGCAGCCTTCCGTGCTTCGGCCAAAGCCTGCTTCATGTAATATTGGTCGTCCATATCGGTCAGGAGTTAAAGGAGTTAGAGAAGTTAAGAAGTTAAAGCCGATACATTTGCTTGCTGACAAATTACCGCCTCATGTCGTGCTCGCCGAAGAGGGTCGGATAGTCTTCTTCCATATTCTTGTGGATGAACATGAGAATAGTTTCCCTGAACCAGCGCGATTTGTTGGTTATCTTGTACTTCTCCAGATAACGGTCTACAATCCGCAGTTCCTCTTCGCTCATCAGGCACACGATGCGCTGTTCGCGTTTGGGCTCGTCGGGCGTTGCTTTCGCACACGTTTTGTCTCTCTTTCTCATATTTCCTGCAAAATTAGTGTTCCTGCTGTAATTTCAAAGCAGAAAAAGCGTAAATTTGTCTCCCAAGAAGAAAAAAAGAAGGCAATATGGCAGCACACAACAGACTGGGTAAGGAAGGCGAAGACGCTGTAGCAGCCTATCTGGAGCGTCGGGGCTACACGATACTCCACCGCAACTGGCGCAAGAACCGCCTGGAGCTGGACATCGTGGCCATGCACGAAGGCGAGCTGGTGGTGGTCGAGGTGAAGACCCGCACCAACACCGAGTACAAGGAGCCGCAGGAGGCCGTGGATTGGCGAAAGGTGCGCCACATTGTCGTAGCAGCCGATACCTATATCAAGCATTTTGGCATCGATCTGCCCGTCCGCTTCGACATCGTCACGGCCGTCGGCGACCGGCCTCCGTTCCAAATCGAGCATCTGGAGAATGCTTTCTATCCGCCACAATTCTGAAATTAATGAATTTTACGTACAAGACCAAAATGACAGCAACTTCCGAACAACCCTCCTTTCCAATCATCGGGCTGGAAGAAACCGACTCGACCAACCGTTATCTGAGCGACCTGTGCGACAACGCCCCGTCCGCCCCCGCCGAATATACGACCGTCACCGCCCGCTTCCAGACGTCGGGCAAGGGCCAGCGCGGCAACTCGTGGGAGTCCGAACGCGGGCGGAACCTCCTGTTCAGCACCGTGCTCTATCCCCGCTTCGTCGAGGCACGCCGCCAGTTCGTCCTGTCGCAGATTGTCTCGCTGGCCGTCAAGGAAGAACTGGACACGCAGACGGAGGGCATCTCCATCAAATGGCCCAACGACATCTACTGGCACGAGAAAAAGATTTGCGGCATGCTCATCGAGAATGTGCTGGAGGGCAACCGCATCGGCCGCTGCATCCCCGGCATCGGCATCAACCTGAACCAGACCGTCTTCCGCAGCCCCGCGCCCAACCCCGTGTCGCTGAAGCAGATTACGGGCCGCGACTACGACGCACCGACCGTCCTCGACGGCTTCCTGTGCCGCCTGCACACCTATTACGAAGCCCTGCGCCGCGACGCTGACGGACGCTTTGCCGCCTCCATTGCCCGCCGATACGCCGACGCCCTCTTCCGCCGCGAGGGCCTGCATCCCTACGAAGACGCCGAGGGCCGTTTCCTGGCCCGCCTGGCCGACGTGGAGCCGGACGGCCGCTTCGTTCTGCAAGACGAGGCGGGACGCTTGCGTCGCTACCTCTTCAAGGAGGTGCAATACATCCTCTGATACCGGAAATGTCAAGAAAACTGTTCTCTGGGGTCTCCGAGCGATCGGACAAGCCGTCGAACTGTGCGAAAGTCTCTCCAAGCGTTCGGACAAGCCGTCGAACTGTGCGAAAGTCTCTCCGAGCGTTCGGACAAGCCGTCGAACTGTGCGAAAGTCTCTCCGAGCGTTGGGACAGCCCGGCGGAATGTCCGACGGCTTCTCCGAGCGTTGGGACAGCCCGGCGGAATGTCCGACAGCTTCTCCGAACGTTGGGACAGTCCGGCGGAATGTCCGACGGTTTCTCCGAGCGTTAGGACAGCCCGGCGGAATGTCCGACGGCTTCTCCGAGCGTTGGGACAGCCCGGCGGAATGTCCGACAGCTTCTCCGAACGTTGGGACAGTCCGGCGGAATGTCCGACGGTTTCTCCGAGCGTTAGGACAGCCCGGCGGAATGTCCGACGGCCCGAAATTCTTCCATACAATCCCTTCGACCCGAGGCCGGAGACTTTATTCTTCGGAGGTCAATCCTTCATATTGTTCAATGACCACCTGCACATGATAGGCATGCTCCAGTGCCGGATAACGTTCCCGATAGAGAGAAGTACGGTCCGCAACTACACAACGGAAGTGGGGAGCCGAATTGAAATCACGCGTATCAGGCGAAATGCCGCCATTGGACTCGCTCAGAAACAGTTCGTCCGCACGGTTGCCCGACGACAGACGGACGGGCGTGAAGCGTTCGAAGAAAAACTTGCGTGCAAAACCGTCGGCCGTCTCAAAAGCCCTCAGAGAGATACGAGGGTTTTCATTATCGAAAACTTCATTCGGGTTTTCATACGCCAGTTGGATACGTGGAACACTGTCATCTTTATCGGAACAGGCACCCAGCCCGAGCGACAGCAACGCCAAGCAGAGCAAGACAAAAGGAATCAGTTTTTTCATGTCGGGATGTTTTTTCTACAAAAAAAAAGGATTTGTGGCGAAAGAATGAAACGTTTCCCGAAGTTTCTCGGGCATTTAACTTTCATTGCCAACTCAGTCGTTTATTGCATTCACCTTTTGCAAAGGCAGAAGGTGGTTCGACAAAAACAAATGAAAACCACGTTTTCAACTTGTTTCTGCGCTCACCTTTCACTACCTTTGCAACAAACAAAGCATTGCATCCCGATGACAGACGAAAGCCATACGCTACACATCAAGAACATGGTATGCCACCGCTGCATCCTGGCCGTGGACAACGCCCTGCGCACGCTGGGCCTGCATCCGCTGTCTGTGGAGCTGGGTATCGCCGTCACCGCCGAAGAGCTGACACCCGACCTCCGTCTGCGGGTAAAGGAAACGTTGGAAACCTTGGAATTCGAACTGATAGACGACCGCCGGATGCAGACGGTGCAACAGATGAAGGACCTCATCGTCGGCCTCATTCACCAGCCCACGGATGCGCCCCTTCAGACCAACCTGTCCGACTATCTGGCACGTACTCTCGGCAAAGACTACGGCACACTGAGCAAGCTGTTCTCCGAAGCCACAGGCACCACCGTCGAGAAGTATGTCATCGCCCAGAAAATAGAGCGGGCCAAAGAGCTGCTGACCTATGGCGAACTGACGTTGAACGAGATAGCCGACCGTCTGAGCTACTCGAGCACCGCTTACCTGAGCGCGCAGTTCAAGAGCGTGACAGGCCTCACCCCCACGCAATTCAGGCAACAGAAAGAGAAACGCCGCAGACCGCTGGACGAAATCTGAAATAAAGACGCGACACAATCTTATAACTTATTCCCCGAATTTCATAACAACCGATCGGGAAGTCCGCCGTACCTTTGCAGACGTAAACACCAAAACCAACCGTCAGCAATGGAAAACGAACATACCATCCAACAGAACTTCGATGTACAGGGCATGAGCTGCGCCGCCTGCTCCGCCCGTGTGGAAAAGACCTTGAGCCGGCAGCCGGGCGTGGTCCAGGCCGCTGTCAACCTGGCCACAGCAACAGCCACGGTGACCTACGACCCGTCGGCCTGCACAGCCGAAGCCCTGCAACAGGCCGTAGAGGCCGTGGGATTCGGCCTGACTCCCCAACAGGAAACACCCGCGCCCTCGGAGGCGGAAGACAAGGAAGCGGAACAACTCCGCCAGTACCGCGCGCTGAAACGGCGCACCGTGTGGGCCATCGCCCTCGCCCTGCCCGTGGCCGTCATCGGCATGGCGTTCATGGACTTGCCCTATGCCAACTACGTGATGTGGTTGCTCGCCACGCCCGTAGTCTTCGGCTTGGGCCGCGGCTTCTACGCCAACGCCTGGCGCCTGCTGAAGCACCGCTCGGCCAACATGGACACGCTGGTGGCCGTCAGCACCGGCATCGCCTACTTGTTCAGCGTATTCAACCTCTTCTTCCCCGACTTCTGGCGGTCGCGGGGCATTGAGCCGCACGTCTATTTCGAAGCTTCGGCCGTCATCATCGCCTTCATCCTGCTGGGCCGCCTGCTCGAAGCACGCGCCAAGAGCCGGACAGCCGATGCCATCAAAAAGCTGATGGGGCTGCAACCGCAGACGGTAACGCTGGTAAATGAAGAATTAAGAATGAAGAATGAAGAATCAGGCTGCGCTGCACCTGACAGTCCGCAAGGAAATTCTTCATTCTTCATTCCTCATTCTTCATTAAAAGAATCTTATCCATTGGAACAGGTCACCGTCGGCGATCTGCTTCTGGTGAAGCCCGGCGAACGCGTGCCCGTGGACGGCACGGTGGTAAGCGGCGAGTCGTACGTAGACGAAAGCATGCTGAGCGGCGAACCGCTGGCCGTGGGCAAGCGCGCAGGCGACCGTGTACTGGCGGGTACCATCAACCAGAAGGGCAGCTTCGTATTCCGCGCCGAGCAGGTGGGACACGATACATTGTTGGCCCACATCATCTGTGCCGTACAGGATGCACAGGGCAGCAAAGCCCCTGTGCAGAAGCTGGCGGACCGTATTGCAGGTATCTTCGTCCCCACCATCATGGCCATTGCCCTGCTGAGCTTCCTAGGTTGGGTGCTGCTGGCTCCAACCGACGGCTTCACCCACGGCCTACTGGCACTGGTAACAGTACTCATCATCGCCTGCCCCTGCGCCCTGGGGCTGGCCACACCGACAGCCATCATGGTGGGCATCGGAAAGGGAGCCGAACGGGGGATCCTCATCAAGGATGCCGAAAGCCTGGAGCGCGCCCGACGGGTGGACACCGTCGTGCTGGACAAGACGGGCACTGTAACCGAAGGCCGTCCGCAGGTGACCACCCTCCTCTGGCGACACGAAGAGAAGCGCCACGCCATCGCCTTCTACACGCTGGAGAAGCGTTCCGAGCATCCGCTGGCCGAGGCTATTGTCCGCTACTGGGAAAATATTTTTCCCCAGTTAGAAAAAAATATTTCTCCAACTGAAGAATTTGAAAGCCTCACGGGACGAGGCATCCGCGGTCGCGTCGGCGGTACACGTTACTACATCGGCAACCGTCGCCTGCTGGAAGAACAGAGAATTACCATTGACCCGCAACTAGCGCAGGAGGCCAACCGCCTGGAAGCCGAAGCGCAAACCGTCATCTGGCTGGCCGATGAACACGAAGCTTTGGCCGTCGTTGCCATCGCCGACCGCGTGAAGCCCACCTCTGCCCAAGCCATCCGCCGCCTGCAACGCCAAGGCATCGACGTCCATCTGCTGACGGGCGACAACGAAGCCACTGCCCGCGCCATCGCCGCGCAAACGGGCATCCGCCACTACCGCGCAAACGTGCTGCCACAAGAAAAGGCAGCCTACATCAGCCGCCTTCAACAAGAGGGGAAAACCGTCGCAATGGTGGGCGACGGCATCAACGACAGCGCTGCCCTGGCACAGGCCGACCTGAGCATCGCCATGGGTACGGGCAGCGACATCGCCATGGATGTGGCAGGCATCACCTTGCTGAAGGGCGACCTCGGCAAGCTCTCTGAAGCCCTGCGCCTCTCCCACCTCACCGTGCGCACCATCCGGCAGAACCTGTTCTGGGCATTCATTTACAATATAATAGGAGTTCCTGTCGCCGCCGGCGTGCTCTACCCCGTCTGCGGCTTCCTGCTCAACCCCATGATAGCCGGGGCAGCCATGGCGTTCAGCAGCGTCAGCGTGGTGACAAACAGCCTGCGGTTGAAACGATGCCGGCTGTAAAAAGGAATCAACTGTTGAGCCACACCTTCAGCGCCGCCACTCGTTCGTGGCTCACCTGAACGCTGCCGTCAAAGGGAGGCGTGACGTGCACCACCATCTTGCCGTTGAAGTATGGCTCGATGTCGCGGATGCAATCAGCCGAAAGGATGAACTGGCGGCTGACACGAAAGAAGCGGCGCGGGTCGAGCTGCTCTTCCAGCTTCGTGAGCGGCAGGTCGATGATGTGCGTGCGGCGGTCGGCCAGCATCCGAAGCAGCTCCTGCATGTCCATCCGTTCATTCTGTTCACGAATGCGGGGAGCGGTCAGGCGTTCGAACTTCTCAAGCGAATCGGCCAGGCGCTCACGACGGACAGGCTTCAGCAGATAGTCGATGCTGTTGACGGTAAAGGCACGGACGGCATATTCGTCGTAGGCGGTAGTAAAAACAATCATGCTCTCGGGGCGGGCCTGCTCGATGAAGTAGAACGAAAGGCCGTCGGTCAGCTGAATGTCGAGAAAAAGGATGTCGGGATGCGGATGGGTGGCAAACCATTGCACGGCATCCTCTACCGTACCCGGCAGGAGTAGAATATCCCACTGGGGACGCAATTCGGCCAGCATCCCCTGTAACAGGCGGGCGGCAGGCAACTCGTCTTCGATGATGGCGGCCCGTATCTTCTTTCCGCCCCAGGCGTCTGTCTGAACATCATTCATACAACAAAGGAACTTTTACAGTAAAACAATCTTCTCCCTTCTGCACACAAATCTCCTTGCCGCAAAGCAGGCGATAACGTTGCGTCAGGTTGTCCAGCCCATGCCCGCCCGAAACGGCTCCCAGCTTGGGACGCAAAGGATTGGACACACGTAGCCAAGGGAATCCTTCCTCGTCCGACACGACCTCCACTTCCACCGCCATCGGTCGTGAAGGGCTGATGACGTTGTGCTTCACGATGTTCTCCACCAGCACCTGCAGGGTGAGCGGAGGCAGCTGCGCATCCTCGCGCACAGCCTCATCCACTTGCCAAGCTACCGTCAGACAATCGCCCAGACGCACCCGATGAAGCTCCACGTAGGTATCGACAAATTCCATCTCCTCGCGCAAGCCCACCAGCCGCTTGTCCTGACAGGCCAGGATGTAACGGTAGACATCGGAAAGGTTGCGCGTAAAGCTGACGGCTCCCTGCGGATTGTATTCAATCTCGGCCACCAGCGTATTGAGGCTATTGAACAGGAAGTGTGGATTGAGCTGGGTCTGCAAGGCCATGTAGCGGGCCTGCAAGGCTGTTTCTTCCAGCTGGCGCGTGCGACGGTAGACGACAAGCAGATCTTTGTAAAAACGGTTGCTGACCGACTGGCTGACAATGACTAGCTCCGTCAGCCACGTGATGAGCAGCAGACGCGTCCCCTTATAAACCAGCTGGAAAGGATGCGGCATGTCAAGCAAAAGCTTTACAGATACCAGCAAAAGGTAATTGAGCAGGAAAAGAAAGGCACCCGACAAGACAAAGAATAGTACCATCTGCCGACGGCTGCCGAGGAACGTCGGATAGCTGCGCCGAAGCCTCAACTGAATGTAGCGCATGCCCAACCCCACGCCGTTGAACAGCAGCATCACGGCCACGAAGGCTTCGGGCGTGAGCAGGCGGTCCTGATAGCGCAAGGGGATATCGGCAAAGCGTACCAGGAAGAAATAGGAGAAACATCCCAGCCCCGAGTAGAGCAGGATGTCCCAAAAGTATTGTCGGCTGTTCAGTTGCATAACAGTAAAAATCAGCTATATTCCTAAATCCTTTCCCTTTATCGGATACAAGGCGATGGCTTGTCATCGACAAAGCAGTGCTTTCGCCTCCGTAAAACGATGTTTTAAAGACGACAAAGCAATGCTTTACGCTGTACTTCCACAAAGATACAGAATTTATCATTCGCCGCAAGCCCTCTGCAAGGCACTTTTTGCCACGCAGGCATTCAGCTTCGAACGGATATGGTTCTGGCGGGCTTCCAGATGGAAAAGCTGCGCATTGATGACCTCGACAATCGAAATGCTTCCCTCACGGTATTTGTCCATGGCCAGCTCCTCGCTCTCGGCCGCCTTACGCAACGAACTTTCGGTGAGCCGCACCTGCTCCACGGCCTGTGCATAGTTGCACTGAGCCGTCTCCACTTCCAGCCGCAGGCCATCGCCCACCTGTATATGCCGTTCTCGGGCAATATCCACCTGATAGCGCCCCATGTTCTTCGTGCGGCGGCGTTTGCCCCACTCGAAGATGGGAACGCTGAGCTTGGCATAGATGGCATAATTGGGATCGAGGTCGGCACGGAAGTCATAGCCGGGCGACGAGTAGCTGCCGTCCACGCCGATGGAAAGCGTAGGCAGATAGCGGGCGTTGGCCTGGCGGGCAACCGACTGCTGTACGCGTACATTGCTTTCGGCCATTCCCATCTCGGGGCGGCGCATCAGCAGGTCGTCCACCTCATCAGTCAAGGGCTGGACGACGGTGAGGGGCACTACCAGCGTATCGGTGGCAATGTGCTGGTCGGAAGGGATGCCGGCCAGCGCATTGAGCGACAGGCGGGCCACTTCGGCATCGTTGCGGGCGCGCTGCACCTGATAATCGGCATCGTTCAATCGCACTTCGGCCATGAGCAGGTCGTTGCGATCGGTATATTCCGCCTCCACCCGCTGGCGGACGACTTCCACCAGCCGGCCCACCGACTGGCGGTAACCGTCGGCCACGCTGACCAATTCGCACTGGGCCACGTGGTTCCAATAACGGACATCGGCTTCGTGGCGAAGGTCATTCGTCACACGTTTGATTTCCTGACGGGCCATTTCGTCCTCGGCCTGCGCCTTGTCGTAGCCCGCCCGAAGCGCACCGCCCGCATAAAGCGGTTGCGCCAGGCTGACCGAAGCGCCGTATTTCGTATTGCGTCCCTCGAAGGTGTAAACGTCATCCGTGCCAGGCAAAGCAATGTCCTTACGCAACGGATTACCCGTATAGTTGAAGTTGGCTCCGCCCGAAAGCTTGGGGAGGAAGTCGGCCCGTGCCGATTGTCTTGCTTCCCCGCTCGCGCCTGCCGCATATTCGGCAGCACGCAGGTCGGGGCTATAGGCCTCTACCTGTGCGCGATAGGCGTCGAGCAGCGGGTTGTCCTGTGCCCGTCCCGACGCGGCCGTCAGGAGTGCAGAGGCCGTCATAATGAGATATAGTTGTTTCATGTCTTTTCGTTTTTATTTCATTGAATGGACAGTGTTCACGCTCTCTTTGCCGCTTCGGGATAGAACACGGCGTAGAGGGCAGGAGTTACGAAGAGAGTCAGTAGCGTAGCGAACGACAGGCCGAAGACAATCGTAGCCGCCATGCCGCCGAACACGACGTCGAACAGCAGGGGAATGCTGCCGAAGATGGTCGTAATGGCTGCCATCAGTACAGGCCTCGTACGCGAAACGGTAGCCTCAACGATGGCCTCACCGGGCGCGACACCTGCCCGCCGCTGAATGTTCACCTCGTCGAGCAGCACGATGACGTTCTTGATGATCATGCCCAACAGACCCAGCCATCCGGCTATGCAGAAAAAGCCGAACTGGAAACCTGTGACCAGCATCCCCACGACCACGCCGATGACCGACAAAGGCAGGATGAAGAAGATAATGGAAGGCTGGCGGAAATTGCCGAACAAGGCTACCAGTATGAGCACCAAGAAGACGATGGCCAGCGGGAAATACTTGGTAAGCGCCTCCATAGCCTCTTTCTGGTCCTTATACTGCGAATCCCAGAAGAAACTGTATCCGGCGGGAAGCCCGATGCGCTCTATCTCGTCACGGATTTCGCCGTGTACCTCCTTCATGGTATGGCCGGGCTGTACGTCGCATTGTGCTGCCATAGACAGACGCCGGTTATAGGTCTTTACCAACGGCCATTCTCAACCTATCCCGATGCTGTCGGTCACCTGAGCCAAGGGGACAGAGTTGCGTCCATTCCACACGGGCAGGTCTTCGAGTACAGCCTGCGACAGCTGCCCGCCGCCTACCGTACGCAACAGGACAGGTACCTGCTTGTCACCGTCGCGATAGATGCCTACCGGCGTGCCGTCGTTAGTACTCTTCACGGCCGTCATCAGGTCGGCCTTGCCCAGGTTCAGGCGGCCGGCTTTCACGGGGTCGTAGGCGGCACGCACCAGCATGGCCTTGTTACCCCACTCGTTGCGGGCGTTCATCACTTTCGGATTGCGGCGCATGATGTCGATGGCCATACTCGTCAGTGAATCGAGCACGCGGGGATCGTCACCGCAAAAGCGGGCTTCGATGAGCGCCTGCGGAATGCTGTTCAGCTCGAAGCGGTTGACGCGGATCAGGGCATCGGAGAAAGTCTGCGACAGCTCGTCTTGCAGTCCCACCTGCATGCTGCGCGCCACAGACGGGCTTACGGCCTCGACCAGACACTGTGCGTAGTTGCTCTGAGGTCCGTAGGCAGCATTGGCCAGGTAGTAGCGCGGGGGTGTCTGGCCGACAAAGGTCGACACGTGGCGGACGCCCTCATGCTGCATCAGCTTCTCGGCCAGGGCTTCGGCCTGACGTGAGGTCTCCTCCACGCGGGTGCCCTCGGGCAGCCAAACGTCGACGGAGAAGTATTGCTTGTCGAGCAACGGCATGAACTGCTGCGGAATGCTGCGGAAGCCTAACGCGCTGGCGGCCAGCAGCACCACCATTGAGGCCAGTACGAGCCAGCGGCGGCGGATGGTCCAGCGCAAGGCACGACGGAAGCGGTCGTACATGCGGCCCTGGAAGAGCTCACCCTTCAACTCGTCGGGGCGCGGACGACGGACGAATTCCTGCACGAAGAAGACGTTTTGCGAAACGGCCAGCACCCAGCTCAGAAGGAGTGACACGGCAATGACGATGAAAAGCGACGACAACAGCTCACCCGTAATGTGGGGCGACAGATAGACGGGCAGGAAGGTGAGCACGGCAATGAGCGTAGCGCCCAGCAGCGGCATGGCCGTCGTGCCTACGGCAGTAAGAATAGCCGTACGCTTGCGCATGCCGCGCTGCATGTTAACCAACGTAGCGTCATAGACCACAATGGCATTGTCCACCAGCATACCCATGGCAATGATGATGGCTGCCAGCGACATGCGTTGCAGAGCGATGCCTGTACCATACATATAGATAAGGGTGCCGAAAATGGAAAAGACCAGTCCGCTGCCAATCAGTATTCCGTTCTTCATACCGATAAAGAACAGTAGCACGGCGATAACGGTCACAACAGAGATGATGAGGTTGAGCACAAAACCGTCGTTGGCAACAGACGACTCATGCCCCTGGTCGTAGACGGTACGGAGACGGTAGCCCTCGGGCATCGCCTGCTCCAGCTGCGACAGGCGGGCAGCTACGCGTTCGGCCATGTCGACTACGTTGCCGTCGGCCACCGTTGATATAGCAATGCCGATGGTAGGGAGACCGTCCATCTCCATGCGGCTGCGGGCCGGACGGACATAGCTCTCGCTGACGGCGGCCAGCTCGCCCAGCCGGAAATAGGAGCCGTCGCGCGAGGTGACGGTCAGGTTCTCGAGTTCTTCGAGCGTCGTGAAGCTTCCTACCGCATCAATGCGCAGTCGGTTATGGGTCGTCTCAACGGCTCCGGCATCAACGATGCGGTTCTGGCGGTCGAAGGCGGCGGCGATGTCAGCCATCACCAGCCCGCTGGAAGCGAGCAGTGAAGGGTCAACCTCTACCTCGATGGTGCGGTTTTGTACGCCATAGAGTTCGACACGGGCCACATCGGGCACAGCCAGCAACTCGTTTTTGAGGCGTTCGGCCTGCTCCTCAAGTTCGCGATAGGTGTGCACGGCGCTACTCAAGCCATAAAACACGCCGAGCACATCGCCAAAATCATCGTTAACCACCGACGTACCTGCACCAGCTGGAAGCTTACCCTGCGCATCGCTCACCTTGCGCCGGAGCTTGTCCCACAGCTGCTGCATGGCATCGGCGCGAATTTCCTTCTTGACGTAGACGGTTATCTTGGAGAGGCCGGCACGGTTCTCGGTCTTGAGGTAATAGAGTTCGCCCAGCGACTGGATGGCCTCCTCGAGCACGTCCGTCACCTGCTGCTGCACTTCGAGAGGAGATGCACCCGGATAGGTGGTGGTCACCACGGCCTGCTTGATGGTGAACGGGGCATCTTCGAGCTTACCCATGCCGACGTAGGCCACGACGCCGCCCAGCAGAATTAGCGCCAACAGGAGCCAACTCAGGGCGCAATTCTTCAGAAAGAATTTGGCAAGCGTCTTCATGGGCGGCCTCCTTTTTCAATCGTCAATCCTTCTACTTGGACAGTCTGACCTTCGGACAGGAAAGCAAGACGTGTCAAAGCCACTGTCTGACCTTCGACAAGACCTGAAATAACTTCTATCTTACTACCTTTGAGCAAACGCCCTAAGGTCACAAGCGACTTGGATACATGTCCGTCCGCATCTACAGTCCAAACGTAAGCATCCGAGCGATCGTCTTGACAAACAGCCGCTTGAGGAATAGCTAAGGAAGAGACATAAGTAGAAGTTGAAGGTAAGGACACCGAGAGGTTTCCTGCCATTCCTCCAAGCAAGCTGTTATCTGAATTGTCAAGAAGCACCGTTAGGCAATAAGAGAGATTATTGTCGGCTGCTGTCTGCGTTAAATACGTGGACGAGGGCGTGAAGACACGGCCTGGCAAACGATCGAAATGTACATGAACGAGCGAATCAGGCACACCACCCCGCAAAGCCACAGCCATGTCTTCGGGCACATAGACTTCGACCTTCACTTGTGAAAGATCAATAAAAGTCACAACCGCCTGCGAAGGCTTCACTTCCTGATGGCGTTCAATGTGCGTCTGCTGTACAAAACCATCAAAAGGAGCCAAGAGACGTGTGTCATCCAATTCGTTTACGGCCATATCGAAATCAGCACGAGCACGAGCGTAGTCAGCACGAGCCTTCTCATAGGCAGTGGCCGATACGTTGTTTTTTTCATAAAGATTGGCTGTACGACGATAGTCAGCCTCAGCCTGACGACAAAGAGCTTCGGCACGATCGCGACGTATGAGGAAATCACGACGATCGATAGCGGCTATCGGCTGTCCTTGACGAAAAAACTGACCTGCCTGCACTGTAAAGTTGTCCACCGGTCCGCCTACACGAAAAGCGAGCTGAGTGACACGCACAGGCTCAGAAATAAATGTATAACTGCGGGCAGCTTCACTCGTAATAGTTTCAGCACGGGCCACCCGCACAACCGGCTGAGGCCTGACTGTCTGCTCCTGCTTGCCACATGCGGCCAGCAAGGCAGACAGACACACCATGAAAAATGCGTTTCCAAATAAATTCTGCTTCATATCTCTTTTTACACTTCGGTTTACAAATATCGTCCGCAAAATTAGCGGAGGCTGCTACTCCTCGTGAGTAAAACTTACCCAACCGCAAAATAAGGCCACTGAAACACGAAAAAAGAAAGATGAAGCCCACAAAGCCATATACAACGACTCAGAAAGAAACGGACAGAAAAACTCGCCTATCGTTTGTCGCTCCAATACCTTTTTATATCTTTGCCGAAAACCTCAAAACAAACCATTTATGGCAACATACAAGAGAATCTTACTGAAGCTCAGCGGCGAGAGCCTCATGGGCGAAAAGCAGTATGGCATCGACGAAAAACGTCTGGCCGAATATGCAGCACAGATCAAGGAAATACACGCCACAGGCGTACAGATAGGCATCGTCATCGGCGGCGGAAACATCTTCCGCGGCTTAAGTGGAGCCTCAAAAGGCTTCGACCGCGTGAAAGGCGACCAGATGGGCATGCTGGCCACGGTCATCAATAGCCTTGCGCTCAGCTCGGCACTGACGGCCGCAGGCGTCAAGGCGCGCGTGCTGACAGCCGTACGCATGGAGCCCATCGGCGAATTCTACAACAAATGGCGCGCCATCGAATGCATGGAAGCAGGCGAAGTGGTCATCATGTCGGCCGGCACGGGCAATCCGTTCTTCACCACCGACACAGGTTCCAGCCTACGTGGCATTGAAATCGAAGCTGACGTCATGCTGAAAGGTACCCGCGTGGACGGCATCTATACGGCCGATCCTGAAAAAGACCCGACAGCCACGAAATTCCACGATATCACTTACGACGAAGTGCTGCGCCGCGGTCTCAAGGTGATGGACCTCACCGCCACCTGCATGTGTAAGGAAAACGACCTGCCCATCATCGTCTTTGATATGGATACCGTGGGCAACCTCAAGAAGGTTATCGACGGCGAAGACATCGGCACATTGGTACACAACTAAAAAAGCAGTGCTTTCCATCGAAGAAAACAGTGCTTTACGCCCAAGAAAACACTGTTTTCCTCTAATCGAACCAATATCTTCCGAAGCAAAAAAAACTTGCAATGTTGCAAAAGAAGAAATAATACGCTACATTTGCTCTACTAAATAAAAAAACAACCATTCTATATAATAAAGAACGAAGCGATATGAAAGACGTAAAAGACATCCTGAACGAAGCGCAGGAGAAAATGGACATGGCCATCATGTATCTGGACGAAGCATTGGCACACATCCGCGCCGGCAAGGCCGACGTACGCCTGCTGGACGGCATCCGCGTAGACTCCTACGGCAGCATGGTGCCCATCAATAACGTAGCCGCCGTGACGACTCCCGACGCACGCAGCATCGCCATCAAGCCGTGGGACAAATCCATGTTCCGCGTGATCGAAAAGGCCATCATCGACTCCTCACTGGGCATCATGCCCGAAAACAACGGCGAAATCATCCGTATTGGCATTCCGCCTCTGACAGAAGAGCGTCGTAAGCAACTGGCCAAGCAATGCAAGGGCGAAGGTGAAACAGCCAAGGTAAGCGTGCGCAACGCCCGTCGCGACGCTATCGACCAGCTGAAGAAAGCCGTCAAGGAAGGCCTTGCCGAAGATGCCCAGAAAGGCGGAGAAGAAAAGCTGCAGAAAGTACACGACAAGTACATCAAGCAGATCGACGACATGCTGGCCGCCAAGGATAAGGAAATCATGACCGTATAACAATTGATAATTGATAATGGAGAATGGATAAAGAGATTCACTGGCAACATTCTATTCTTAATTATCAATTCTCCATTATCCATTTTCAATTCTCAATTCAATGAAAGGGCTTGTCATCAAGAATACAGGCAGTTGGTATCTCGTCAAGACGGAAGACGGGCGCTGCATCGAGTGCAAGATCAAAGGCAACTTCCGCCTGAAGGGTATCCGCAGCACTAACCCTGTGGCTGTGGGCGACTACGTACAGATTATCCTCAACCAAGAAGGCACTGCCTTCATCAGCGAAATTGAAGACCGACGGAACTACATCATCCGCCGCGCCTCTAATCTGTCAAAGCAATCGCACATCATCGCCTCCAACCTCGACCAGTGCATGCTCATCGTCACCGTCAACTACCCAGAAACCTCGACTACCTTCATCGACCGTTTTCTGGCTACAGCCGAGGCCTATCGCATTCCTGTAAAGCTCATCTTCAACAAGATAGATGCTTACGACAAAGATGACCTCCACTACTTGGACAGCCTCATCCACCTTTATACCACCATCGGTTACCCCTGCTTCAAGGTATCGGCCACACAGGGCACAGGCATCGATCTCCTCAAGTCCGAACTTTGCGACCGCGTCACCCTGCTTTCAGGTCATTCAGGCGTTGGCAAATCCACTCTGATCAATGCCATCCTACCTGATGCCTCAGCACGAACGGGTGAAATATCTGCTGCCCACAACAAAGGTATGCACACCACCACTTTCTCCGAGATGTTCGCTCTCGAAGGAGGCGGCTACCTCATCGACACTCCAGGCATCAAAGGTTTCGGTACCTTCGACATGGAAGAAGAGGAAATTGGCCACTACTTCCCAGAGATTTTCAAGACCTCGGCCGAATGCCGCTATGGCAATTGTACCCATCGCCACGAACCTGGCTGTGCTGTGCGCCAAGCTGTCGAAGAGCACTACATTAGCGAATCGCGCTACCAATCTTATCTCAGCATGCTCGAAGACAAGGAGGAAGGGAAGTATCGTACAGGATACTAATGCCAACTTTCCTCATCCTTATAGCCAGCACGCCTCGACAAGATAACCTCCTCGTGTTCCTCTGCCCAAGCTACCAGGTTCTCAAGATGTGGCATCAGGCTCTGCCCCATCTGCGTTAACGTATATTCTACCCGCGGCGGTACTTCAGGAAATACACATCTTTCCACCAGCCCGTCTGTCTCCAGATGCCGAAGAGTAACGGTCAACATCCGTTGTGACACATCTCCTATCGACCTGGCAATATCACTGAATCGCATCGTTCCATTAGCTTTCAAGGTGATAAGTACCAACATGGACCATTTGTCTCCCAACCTGCTCAGCACATCGCGAACAGGGCAAATACCTTCATGATGAAAACTTTTCATTCTTTTAACCTTTTGCAATCTGTTCATTTCCAACAAAAGTAACACACATGTAAGTCGCTTACGTCCAAGTGCCTTCTTGTATTAAAACGTTTCCACGACTACTTTTGTCCGAACAAAGGTAACAAAGTTACTAAAAATAACCAATATCTCATTTAAAAACTAAAAATGATGGAAAAGAAGAAAGTAGCAGTCCTGGCTGTAAATCCAGTGAACGGTTCAGGCTTATTTCAGTATCTGGAAGCCTTTTACGAGAACAACATTTCCTTCAACGTGTACGCTGTAGCTCCCACTACAACCATTCGTACCAACTCTGGAATTTCCCTATGTACCGGTCATGTAATAGCTGATCTGAAAGAACATGAGGATGAGTACGATGCATTAGTATTCGCCTGTGGCGATGCCATTCCTGTATTTGCCCAGTATGCCACAGAGCCCTACAATATCGCACTATTGGAAGAACTAAAGACTTTCAACGATAAGGGAAAAATCATGATCGGGCATTGTGCAGCTGCCCTGATGTTTGAAAAAGCAGGTATAACCCAAGGAAAAAAAGTTGCCATACATCCGCTGGCCAAACCGGCCATACAGAAAGGAATTGCCACTGACAACTTCATCGAAACGGATGGTAACCTCTACACAGCACAAAATGAAAACAAGCTAGCTCTATTACTCCCCTCTATCCTTGCTGTATTAAGGAATTAGAATCTTTAGCTAAACCCAAGAGGGCGTACTACAAACCTACGCCCTCTGTTAATAAAACATAATCTCTCCATTCGACATTAAACTATTCCCTATCTTAGCTCTCCAAATCAAAAGGTTGATTTTATATACTAATACCACGAACAACTGAAAGAATGAAGAAGAGAGTAAAATGGGGGCTCGTCGCCATCGTTGGTGCTGGGCTTATAGGTTGGGGTATCTATTCACAAAAGCCCAAACCAAATGAAGAATTGGCCGAAGCCGACAAAGTAATGGCCAATCAAAAACAAGGGAAAAAAGCGCTAAATATCAATGCTATCATTGTAAAGCCACAAGTGTTGACCGACGAAATTCCGATCATCGGCAGCCTGATACCCGACGAAGAAGTAAACCTTTCGTTCGAGACGTCAGGCAAAATCGTTGAAATCAATTTCGAAGAAGGAACTACTGTAAAAAAAGGCCAGCTGCTAGCCAAAGTAAACGACCGCCCGCTGCAGGCACAATTGCAACGACTGGTTTCGCAACTGAAACTAGCCGAAGACCGCGTATTCCGTCAGGATGCCCTGCTGAAACGTGATGCTGTCAGCCAGGAAGCCTACGAGCAGGTCAAGACCGAACTCGCCACGCTGAATGCCGACATCGAAAGCGTCGAGGCGCAGATAGCACAAACCGAGCTGCGCGCCCCCTTCGACGGCATCATCGGCTTGCGCCAGGTGAGTGTAGGTACCTATGCCTCGCCTACCACCATCGTAGCCAAGCTCACCAAAATATCTCCCTTGAAGTTGGAGTTTGCTGTGTCCGAACGTTATGCCCGCGATATCAAGGTGGGCACCAACCTGAGCTTCACGCTGGAAGGTTCGCTAGACACCTATCATGCACAAGTCTACGCCCGAGAGTCGAGTCTTGACATCAATACACACACCCTAACCGTACGTGCCCTCTATCCCAACCCCAGCGGCATCATGCCAGGCCGTTACGCCTCCATCACATTGAAGAAACAGGAATACAAGGATGCATTGGCCATTCCTTCTCAAGCCATTGTACCCGAAATGGGTAAAGACAAAGTATTTGTCTATCGCTCGGGGAAGGCTGAACCAACAGAGATAATCACTGGTATCCGCACCGATGCACAAGTACAGGTAGTCAAAGGTCTGGCTACTGGAGACACGGTTATCATATCTGGTACTCAACAACTCCGCACAGGAATGGACGTTACCATCGATCATATCGAATAAATAAAAAATGGGAAACAAAGGGTGAAGAGTCTTTACGTGTAGATTTTATAAATCAACCGTCCTCTCTTCCCCTCGCTTGAGTTCATTTGTAATTCGTAATTTGTAATTCCTAATATCTAATTCTTCATTTAAATGAATATATCCGAATTAAGCATACGCCGCCCCGTATTGTCAACGGTATTGACCATCATCATCCTACTCTTTGGACTCATTGGCTATACCTACCTTGGCGTGCGCGAATATCCGTCGGTGGACAACCCCATCATCTCCGTGTCCTGTTCGTACACAGGTGCCAACGCCGACGTCATCGAAAACCAGATAACCGAACCGCTGGAACAGAACATCAACGGTATCCCTGGCATCCGCTCACTGACCAGTGTCAGCCAGCAGGGGCAAAGCCGAATCACCGTCGAATTCGAACTGTCTGTCGACCTGGAGACAGCCGCCAACGACGTGCGCGACAAGGTGTCGCGTGCCCAGCGTTACCTGCCCCGCGACTGCGACCCGCCTACCGTATCGAAAGCCGATGCCGACGCCGTGCCCATCCTGATGGTAGCCCTGCAGAGCAACAAGCGCTCGCTGCTGGAGCTGAGCGAGATAGCCGACCTCACCGTAAAGGAGCAGCTTCAGACTATCTCCGACGTAAGTAGCGTGAGCATCTGGGGTGAAAAGAAGTACTCTATGCGTCTTTGGCTAGACCCCACCAAGATGTCGGGCTACGGCATCACCCCCGTCGACGTAAAGAATGCCATCGACCAGGAAAACATCGAGCTTCCGTCGGGCAGTATCGAAGGGAATACGACCGAGCTTACCATCCGCACCCTAGGTCTGATGCATACACCCGAAGAGTTCAACAACCTCATCATCAAGGAAGATGCCAACCGCATCATCCGCTTCAGCGATATCGGCCGTGCCGAACTGGGAGCCGCCGACATCAAGAGCTACATGAAGATGAACGGCGTGCCGATGGTAGGTGTAGTCGTCGTTCCCCAGCCGGGTGCCAACCACATCCAGATTGCCGACGCCGTGTACGAACGCATGGAGCGCATGAAGAAAGACCTGCCCGAAGACGTGACCTACAGCTACGGATTCGACAACACCAAGTTCATCCGTGCCTCCATCAGCGAGGTGGAAAGCACCGTGTATGAAGCCTTCGTGCTGGTTATCATCATCATCTTCCTCTTCTTGCGCGACTGGCGCGTCACGCTGGTACCCTGTATCGTAATTCCCGTATCGCTCATCGGTGCCTTCTTCGTGATGTACGTGGCAGGTTTCTCCATCAACGTACTGACGATGCTGGCCGTCGTTCTCTCCGTAGGTCTGGTGGTGGACGACGCCATCGTGATGACCGAGAACATCTACGTCCGCATCGAGAAAGGCATGCCGTCCAAGGAAGCAGGTATCGAGGGAGCCAAGGAAATCTTCTTTGCCGTCATCTCCACCACCATCACGCTGGTGGCCGTGTTCTTCCCCATCGTCTTCATGGAAGGTACCACAGGCCGACTCTTCCGCGAGTTCAGCTTCGTCATCTCGGGTTCCATCATCATATCCTCGTTTGCAGCCCTTACCTTCACACCGATGCTGGCCACCAAGCTGCTGAAACGACAGGAGCAGAAGAACTGGTTCTACCGCAAGACGGAACCCTTCTTCGAGGGGATGAACCGCCTGTACAGCCGTTCACTAGCCGCTTTCCTACACAAGCGGTGGATAGCCCTGGTGTTCACCTTGATTACGTTCTGCATCATCTTCGTTCTGTGGAACAGCATACCCGCCGAGATGGCTCCGTTGGAAGACCGCTCACAGATCACCATCAGTACCATCGGTGCCGAAGGTGTGAGCTACGAATACATCCGCGACTATACCGAACGTATCAACGACGTGGTCGACTCCATCATCCCCGATGCCGAAGCCGTCACGGCACGTGTATCGAGCGGAAGCGGCAACGTGCAAATCACGCTGAAAGATATCCGCGAACGCGACTACAGCCAGATGGATGTAGCCGCCAAACTGACCCGCGCCCTGAAACCTGAAACAGAAGCCCGCGCCTTCCTGCGCCAACAGTCTTCGTTCGGCGGACGCCGTGCCAGCATGCCCGTGCAATATGTATTGCAGGCCACCAACCTTGAAAAACTGCAGGAAGTGCTGCCGAAGTTTATGGAACGTGTCTACGAAAACGATGTTTTCCAGATGGCCGACGTCGACCTGAAGTTCAGCAAGCCTGAAGCCCGCATCAGCATCAACCGCGACAAGGCCGGCGCCATGGGTGTCAGCACCAAAAACATTGCCCAGACCCTGCAATACGGCTTGAGCGGCCAGCGTATGGGCTACTTCTACATGAACGGCAAGCAATACGAGATATTGGGAGAAATCAACCGCCAGCAACGCAACAAGCCGGCCTACCTCGTCGGCCTGTACATCCGTAACGATGCAGGCGACATGATCCAGCTCGACAACCTCGTGGAGCTGGTCTACGGCACGGCTCCTCCGAAGCTGTACCGCTACAACCGTTTCGTATCGGCCACCGTTTCGGCAGGTCTGGCCGAGGGCAAGACCATCGGACAGGGACTGGAAGAAATGGACAAGATAGCCGACGAAGTGCTGGACGAAACCTTCCGTACGGCACTGGCAGGCGACTCGAAGGACTATAGTGAGAGTGCATCCAGCCTGATGTTTGCCTTCATCCTGGCCATCTTCCTCATCTATCTGATTCTGGCCGCCCAGTTCGAGAGCTTCAAGGACCCGCTCATCATCATGCTCACCGTGCCGCTGGCCATTGCCGGAGCCCTAATATTCATGTATTTCGGTGACATCACGATGAACATCTTCAGCCAAATCGGCATTATTATGCTCATCGGTCTGGTAGCCAAGAACGGTATCCTCATTGTGGAGTTTGCCAACCAGAAGCAGGAAGCGGGCGAAGACAAGTTGCAGGCCATCAAGGACGCCGCCCTCCAGCGTCTGCGCCCCATCCTGATGACCAGCGCATCGACCGTCATCGGCCTCATCCCGCTGGCTTTCGCTACAGGCGAAGGTGCTAACCAGCGCATCGCCATGGGTACGGCTGTGGTAGGCGGCATGCTGGTATCCACACTGCTCACCATGTACATCGTGCCCGCCATCTACAGCTATGTGTCAACCAACCGAAGTAAAGTAAGAAAGATATGAAACGAATCGCCTTGTCTATGATAGCCGCATTCTATACCCTGTGTTCCCTGCAGGCACAACAAGCGGCCACCTATACCCTGAAGTCGTGCCTCGAACAGGGGCTGCTCAACAACTACTCCCTGCGCATCACGCACAACGAGGAGCAGATCAGTAAAAACAACGCCACCCTGGCCAACGCAGGCGCCCTGCCCACCATCGACTTGACAGGCGGCTACCGGGCCACGTTAGACAACACCAACAGCACCGTGCGGAATACTGGTGTTACGGAAAAACAGCATAACGTGTTCGACCAGACCGTCGATGCAAGCATCGACCTGAACTGGACTATCTTCGACGGCTTCAACATCTCCACCACCTACCAGCAGCTGAAGCTGCTCCGCGAACAGGGAGAGACCAATACACGCATCGCACTGGAAGACTTCATCGCCTCGCTGGCCGCCGAATACTACAACTTCATCCAGCAGAAAATCCGCATGAAGAACCTGCTCTATGCCGTGCAGCTCTCCAAGGAACGACTGCGCATCGTGGAGGCACGCTACCATGTGGGCGACTTCTCGCGCCTCGACTACCAGCAGGCCAAGGTGGACTTCAACGCCGACAGCGCCCAGTACATGAAGCAGCAGGAGCTGCTGCACACCTCGCGCATCAACCTGAACGAGCTGATGGGCAACGAAGACGTGGACCAGCTCATCCAGACGCCCGACAGCATCATCGACGTGAACCAGTCGCTCGACTTCGAAGAGCTGTGGAAAGCCACCCTGAGCGTAAACTCCTCTCTGCTGAAAGCCGACCAGAACACCCAGCTGGCACAGATGGACTACAAGAAAGTGAATTCACGAAACTATCCCTACGTGCGGCTGAACGCCGGATACGGCTATACGTTCAACAAGTATGACATCAACAACTACAGCCGCCGCAACAACTTCGGATTCAACGGAGGTATCACCGTAGGGTTCAACCTCTTCGACGGCAACCGCAAGCGCGAGCGGCGCAATGCCAGCATTGCCGTGAAGAACGCACGCCTGCAACGCGACGAACTGGAACTGGCACTGCGGGCCGACCTGAGCAACCTGTGGCAGGCCTACCGCAACAATCTGGAGATGCTGAACCTGGAACGGCAGAACCTCATCGCCGCCAAGGACAACCACGACATCGCCATGGAACGTTACATGTTGGGCAACCTTTCGGGTATCGAAATGCGCGAAGCACAAAAGAGCCTCCTTGACGCAGAGGAACGCATCCTGACAGCTGAATATAACACTAAACTTTGCGAAATATCGCTCCTACAAATCAGTGGAAAAGTGACAAAGTATCTGGAATAAAACAGTTTTTCGCCATCCGAATCCAAATATTACGCTACTTTTGTGACAATCAAACAGAAACGAAAATAGGAATTCTATCATGAGAAAAATTGTCTTGGCCTGCATCGCTGCATTACTTAGTTCTACCCTGACACATGCACAAAAGTCAGAAGTAACATATAAAAGTAAACAACCCTATAAGAGTTGGGTAAAAATGGCTCCAAAACTGAACGGTGACTTTTTTAAAACTAAAGAAGCCATTCGTATCGGTGACAATGTCCTACTCTACCAACAGACAACAGGAGGATGGCCGAAGAATATTTACATACCTGCCGAACTGGATGAAAAAGAGCGGGAAGAAGTACTGTCTGAAAAAGACGATGTCAATCAAAGCACGATTGACAATACAGCTACTACAACTGAAATTACCTATTTGTCGCGCCTCTATAACGCCACAGGCATCGAGAAGTACAAGAAAGCCGCCATTAAAGGTATCCGATACCTATTCGAAGCACAATACGATAACGGTGGATGGCCCCAATTTTATCCACGTCCTACAGGTTACTACACCCACATCACCTACAACGACGATGCCATGATCAATGTCATGGAATTACTACAGGACATAGCCAACGACAAGACACCCTACACATATTTGCCCGAAGATATCCGCAAACAAGCACAAGCCGCAGTAGACAAAGGTATAGAGTGTATCCTCCATACGCAAGTAAAACAGAACGGAAAACTAACTGTGTGGTGTGCCCAACACGACGAGTACACTTTAGCCCCTGCCAAGGCCCGCGCCTACGAACTGCCCTCACTCAGCGGAGCTGAGTCGGACAACATCGTGCTTTTCCTGATGAATCTTCCTCACCCTTCGCCCGAGATTATCGCCAGCATAGAAGGAGCAGTCAACTGGTTCAAACAAGTACAAATCAACGGCCTGAAGCGTGAATATTTCACCAATGACGAAGGCCAGAAAGACTATCGCATGATACCCTGTCAAGAAGGCGAAGCGTGTGACCCGCTATGGGCCCGCTTCTACACACTCGAAGACAACCGTCCCTTCTTCTGCGACCGCGATGGTATCAAGCGTTATGACCTGTCAGAAATTGGTCATGAACGGCGCAACGGGTACAGCTGGTATAACAATGGCGGTCTGAAAGTATTCAAGAAATACGAGCAGTGGAAGAAAAAGTTGAAAAACTAACCCAATACCCAACGCGTCTTTCGGCCGAACACCCGATAGGCTAATGCTACCAACAACCATGACACTCCAAATGCCACAACCGAAGCGCAAGGTATTTGAATGCAGATGGGTACATCCAACAAACGCATCAATACGACAGAAGGCCCTGTAAAGAAATAGTGGATCATGTAAACTCCAAAACCACAAAGTGTCAAGTTGGCCAGCATCCGACAAAGCAGTTCTGAGTGTACCTCTATCTTCTTACAGCACATGAATACTGGAACAGTCATCAAAACTACATTCAGCGAACAATAAGTGAAGAACAGTTCCAACATTTCGTCTGTACAATCTGGCAGGGCTGTCATATGACGAAAACCCAGATAAGTCACTGCATACCCAACAATAAACATCGGCACACCTACCAGTAACAGCATCCGTCCACTCCACTCCCGCTGACGCAAGACATGCCCTAATAGTAGATAACCATTAAATCCTGCAAAATAGTAAAGCATACCAAACGAGTTCCACGAACAAGATCCCCATAAGTATTCGGACACAAACTCATTATAATAAGGAAGCAACAAGGTCACTCCCCATAAAGCCAGGAACCACAGCTTGGCTCGCTCCGAGGCCTGAACTACCCATGCTGAAAAGACAGGTAAATAGAGATAAAGTCCTATCAACAGATAGATATACCACATATGCACAGCTAAAATAGAGAAATTAAACGGTATACCGGCAATATAGCCCAGGCTTACCTCCAGCGACTGACGCATCACGTCTTCACCTGAATAGGGAAAGAAATCAAGAATAACCCGCGGCTCTACACCCAACAATCCTGTCACCCATGGAAACAGGTTATAAAGTACCGACCAAATAAGGAAAGGAAAGAATACACGTGTGATACGTTTCTTGTAAAAAGCCCCGCTACTCTCACGAACCGGCAATAACAAGGCTCCTGTAATCATAACAAATAGCGGAACACAAGGACGCAATAAAGCTCCGTAGGCTGCTCCCCAGAACTTGATCTCACCGATTTCGGGCGATGTACCCGGATAAAAATTAAAAGGATCCGTACAATGACAGCACACCACCATAAACATAGCTGCCAAACGGACAATGTCCAGCCACACGATGTGTCCGGACTTCTGCTTCGAAACCGTTTTTTCCATAAAGTCTATTCTTCAAGATTTGAGGGCATAAAGATAGAAAAGGATGGTGGTATTTCCTAAAAAAAAGAAGATATAAAATTGAAAGACTTTACTTGCATCTCTTAGCCCATGCGAACAGATATAAAAGTTTCTTTCATAACACAACAAATTTATTGGTCATATCATCGTCCTTTTCAACATTCCTTTTTAACTTTGCCTATACAACATACTACTCCACACTAAGACATATACTTCCAATAAAGAAACAACAAATAAAGACAGGTAAAACGATGCTTAACTCATTAAAAAGTACCCTTTTCCTCTTTTGCATAGGAGGACTGTTCAGCCTGCCCGCCTATCCGCAGGGCACAGTAGAAGACTATAACCGGGCTTATAGCCTTCGCGAAAAATACAACCCGAGACACGTGCTATACAGCAACGTCGTCCCCCATTGGGTGGAAAACACCGATGTTTTCTGGTACATCCGTAACACAACCCGAGGCAAGGAATACGTCAAGATTGACGCCAAACAATCCAAACGCTCCGCCTTGTTCAGCCAGGAGAAACTGGCCACGCTGCTTTCCGAACAAACAGGAAAACATACTGATGCCTACAACCTGCCCCTGAACCAATGCTACTTGAACAGACAGGCTGACACCCTGCGCTTCGAGTCAGCAGGCCGGTATTGGGCATACGCCATCAAAAAGAACACGCTCGTGACGGAAGGCGAAGTACAGCCCCGCGGACCGCAGCCCCACTGGATGGAGGTGGACGACGAGAAAGGCCGTGGGCCTGTCACCTCGCCCGACGGAAAATATACCGCTTTCATCAAGAATGACAATATTTACGTGTGCGACGTCGCCAGCGGAAAAGAAAAACAACTGAGTATCGACGGTACGAAAGGCAACTACTATTCATCCTACATCCAATGGTCACCCGACTCGAAGGCCCTGGCTGCCTGCCGCATCCGTCCCGCCGAGAAACGCTATGTCTATTACGTAGAATCGTCACCCGCCGACCAACTCCAACCCAAGCTCCACAAGCAGGAGTATGCCAAACCTGGCGACGAACTGCGCTTCAAGGTACCCTGCATCTTCGAAGTGGAGAGCGGACGCCGGCTGATTCCCTCCACCGAACTCTTCAGCCACCAGTACGACCTGTACGGCCCGACCTGGAACGCCGACAGCAAGGCCATCACGTTTGAGTACAACGAACGGGGACACAAAGTCTATCGGGTGTTGGAGATGTCGGCAACCGACGGCAGCGTACGCACGCTGATTGAGGAAAAGGAAGAAAAATACGTCAACTATCCCCGCATCTACCGCCACTACCTTGCAGACGGGAAGCGCATCCTCTGGTCGAGCGAACGCGACAACTACAACCACCTCTACCTGTACGACCGCGCGACAGGGAAACCTCTCCACCAGATTACCCGCGGCGAATGGTACGTACGCGAAGTGCAATACGTGGACGAACAGAACGAGATCATCTACTTCTCGGCCAACGGCATGAACAAGGACGAAGATCCATACCTCATCCATTACTACCGCATCGGCTTCGACGGGTCCGGTCTGACCTGCCTGACTCCGGAAGAGGGAATGCACAAGGCCTGGTATTCGTCCGACCATCAATATCTGGTCGATGTATATAGTAAGGTGGACCAGGCACCCGTGGCCGTTCTGCGCAACGCGACGGACGGTAGCATACGCATGACGCTGGAGCAGGCCGACATATCGGCACTGGTACAGAACGGCTGGAAAGCTCCCGAGGTATTCACGGCCAAAGGACGCGACGGAAAGACCGATATGTGGGGACTCATCTACCGCCCCACCAATCTCGACCCGAACAAGAAATACCCCATTATCGAGTACATCTACTCCGGCCCGGGTGACCAATACGTACCCAAAACCTTTACTCCCTACAACTGGTGGATGACCTCGCTGGCCGAACTGGGCTTCATCGTGGTACAGGTGGACGGCATGACTACCTCCTTCCGCTCCAAAGAGTTCGAAGAAGTATGCTACAAGAACCTGAAGGATGCCGGCCTGCCCGACCATATCGCCTGGATCAAGGCCGCCGCCGAGAAGTATCCCTACATGGACATCGACCGCGTAGGCATCTTCGGCTGCTCGGCCGGCGGACAGGAGTCTACAGGCGCCGTACTCTTCCATCCCGAATTCTACAAAGCCGCCTACTCGGCCTGCGGATGCCACGACAATCGGATGGACAAAATCTGGTGGAACGAACTGTGGATGGGCTATCCCGTGGACGAGTCTTACAGCGCCTGCTCCAACGTGGACAACGCCCATCGGTTGACGCGTCCCCTGATGCTGGTCGTAGGCGAGATGGACGACAACGTCGATCCAGCTTCGACCATGCAGGTAGTCAACGCCCTCATCAAGGCTGGCAAGGACTTCGACCTGGTGGTCATCCCCGGTGCCCGCCACACGATGGGCGAGGACTTCGGCGAACACAAGCGGTATGACTTCTTCGTCCGCCACCTGCTGGGTGTGACACCACCGTCGTGGGATCAGGTACGCACCAAGTAAACCGCCCCATCTCACCTGCCTGCCCAACGACAGAATCCGCCTTAACAGCAATCGTTCTGCGACCTTGCATCCGTTCCCTCCGCAGGAAACGCTTGTTTCCAAAGCTCGGATACGCCTGTTCCCTCCACAGGAAACGGACGTTTCCTGCGTATGGGAACGACAGTTTCCTTATACGGGAACGAGCGTTTCCACTCTCCGCCAGGCACAAAAAAAGGATGCACCACAATCGGATGCATCCTTTTCTATCTCAAATGCCGTCGCTTACTTGCAGCAGCGGGGCTTCAGTTGCTTGAAGAAGTCGTTGCCCTTGTCGTCCACAAGGATGAAGGCGGGGAAGTCTTCCACCTCAATCTTCCAGATGGCTTCCATACCCAGCTCGGGATATTCCACGCACTCGATGCTCTTGATGTTGTTCTGTGCCAGGATGGCTGCAGGACCACCGATGGAGCCGAGGTAGAAACCGCCGTGCTTCTTGCAGGCGTCTGTCACGGCCTGGCTACGGTTCCCCTTGGCCAGCATAATCATGCTGCCGCCGTGGCTTTGGAACAGGTCGACGTACGGGTCCATACGGCCGGCTGTCGTGGGGCCCATAGAGCCGCAGGCCATACCCTTCGGCGTCTTGGCCGGTCCGGCATAATAGATGGGGTGATCCTTAATATACTGGGGCAGGTCTTCACCACGGTCCAGACGCTCTTTCAGCTTGGCGTGTGCGATGTCGCGGCCTACGATGATGGTACCGTTCAGGCTCAGACGAGTAGCCACGGGATACTTGGTCAACTCCTTCAGGATATCGGCCATCGGCTGGTTCAGGTCGATGCGTACGGCGTCGCCTTCGCCTGCCTGACGCAAAGCTTCGGGAATCAGTTCGCCCGGATGGCTGTCCAGCTTCTCGATCCAGATACCGTCCTTGTTGATCTTGCAACGGATATTACGGTCGGCCGAGCACGATACGCCCAGACCTACGGGACACGATGCGCCGTGGCGCGGCAGACGGATGATGCGCACGTCGTGTGCATAGTACTTGCCGCCGAACTGTGCGCCGAGGCCGATGTTGTGAGCCTCTTCGAGCACCTTCTTCTCCAGCTCGATGTCGCGGAAGGCGCGGCCATATTCGTTACCTGTCGTGGGCAGGTTGTCATAGAAGCGGGTAGAAGCGAGCTTCACGGTCAGCAGGTTCTTCTCGGCCGATGTACCACCGATGACGAAAGCAATGTGATAGGGAGGACAAGCCGCCGTACCCAGCGTCTTCATCTTCTCTACGAGGAACGGAACCAGCGTCTCGGGGTTCAGGATGGCTTTCGTCTCCTGATAAAGGTAAGTCTTGTTGGCCGAACCGCCGCCCTTGGTCACGCAAAGGAACTCGTATTCCATGCCTTCGGTAGCCTCGATATCAATCTGTGCGGGCAGGTTGCACTTGGTGTTCACCTCCTCGTACATGGTAAGCGGAGCATTCTGCGAGTAGCGCAGGTTCTCCTCGGTATAAGTCTTGTACACACCCAGCGACAGGGCCTCTTCGTCGCAATAGCCCGTCCATACCTGCTGGCCTTTCTCGCCGTGGATGATGGCCGTACCGGTATCCTGGCAGAAGGGAAGCAGACCTTTGGCAGCCACTTCGGCATTGCGCAGGAAGGTCAGTGCCACGTACTTGTCGTTGTCGCTGGCCTCGGGGTCGCTCAGAATCTTGGCCACCTGCTCGTTGTGCGAGCGGCGCAGCATGAACGACACGTCGCGGAAGGCCGCGTTGGCCATGGCGGTCAATCCTTCCTTCTCAATCTTCAGGATGGGTTTTCCTTCAAACTCGCTTACAGACACGTAGTCCTTGGTAAGCAGATAATACTCAGTCGTATCCTTGCCCTTTTCGAACATGGGCTGATACTTGAACGGAGGTGTTGTTGCCATAATTACAATTTGTTTAAAAGGTTGTTCAATCTTGATTGATGCAAAGGTAAGAAGTATTATCGAAATATTTCTTTAATTGAAAGCCTTTTCTTCAACGGGGAAGGAGGTTTTTAGGAATAATTTCAGTTACCTACCCTCTTCATCCGTTCTATCAATTCGTCACCCAGCGCACTCTTCACCTCGATGTGCTTCAGCACAGCAGTGACAAACGGATTGCTCTCGAAGTCGCCGCGTACCTGCTCGAAGTCCATTTCCTTCTCCAGCCGCGAACCATCGGCACCGAAGCCCGTCATGGATGCCAGAGAAAATTCCTTCTTGGCGTCTTCATAGACCATGCGGTCAAGGCCGATGACCGCTTCTTTCCATTTCTCCACGATGTGGATGATGTCTGCCGAAGTCATCTCTTCGGGCTTCACCCCGTAGAACTCCTCCAATTGTTCGTAAGCCCACGTCCATTCGTAGGTATAGTAATTGCGATGCATCCGTTCGAACTCCGCATTGATTTCCTTCAGTCTATTCACCGTTCCGTTTTCAATATTGGCTATCAACATATCCACCTCGCTCTTCGGTGCTATCAGACCCGAGATGTCCACCCATTCGCCACTGCCGATGGACGTATCGGGACAAAGGCGGGTACGGATTTCGTCGTCGTTACGGAAATCGATGCCCTCGAGGCGCTTGATGACGGAGTTGCCCAAGAACTTGTGAATCGCGATTTCGTAGAACCTGATACCATTCACCAACGACGAATTGCGTATCTTGGCGCTGTGGAAAGAGTAGATGTCGGACAGCTCGCCGCTGGCCTGACGCAGGTTAAGCAGTGTCTCACGTCCCTTGAACATCTTTTGCACGGTATAAGGGCTGAGCAGGTTGTAGTTGATGAAGTCCAGCTTGCTGGGATCCTTGCGCCCGTCGCGTTTGGGCCATTTCTGGGCGTCGCGTATAGTTCCCACGCTGCGCAGGTTGACACCCGGCACCAGATAAGTGGTGTTGTTCTGCTCTATCAGATAAGAGAACGGCAGATTCGACGTATCAGAATGGTTGACATGACGCCCCATAACGAGCGAAAAAGCTCCCACACGAGCCGGCCAAAGGATATAGGAGTCGGATGTCGTTTTGGCACCGCGCTCCAGTGTACCCTGATGGATAGGACCAAGCTTATACATGTGGTTGCTTTGGTTGGAACCCGAACCGGCGTTCATGAACGAGAACATCCCCGCAATGAGCAGCGTGCTCTTGTGGTGCGTCACGGTGAAGGGACCGGCAAAGATGGCACAAGCCTCGCCATTCTCACCCTGGCAATTACTGAAGAACAGGGAATCCGAAGCCGAATAATTATGCCCCAGCTTGCAGGCCTGCCCCACGAAGCAGCGCGTCAGCATGGCACCATCGTCCACATATGAACCGCTGGAAAGAATAAAGTCATCGCAGATAACACCGTCGCCCACCAGTACAGGTGCCGCCTCATTGCTGTTGATGCTACCGTTGGACAGACGGCAGGCACCCGAAATATAGGCATAGTCTCCAATACGGACGTTCTTCACCGATCCTGTATTCAGGATGGTTACATGACAACCGATGGTTCCTACTGACGAAGCATGTTTGCCGGCATAATAATCGGCAATCTCTTTCAGACGGGCAGTCAGTTCGGGCCGGTGGCGGTAGAGTGCCATGATGTAAGCCAAGTGAGCCGACAGCTTGTCATTGATAACCACCTCACGACCACCCGTCTCATTCAATACAGACACCTCCACCCCATTACCGAACTTCGATACCCCGTCCACCAACAGGATATCCACATTTTCGATAAACGTATCGTGCCCGATTTCGTAATTGGCAATATAATTTTGGATATTCTCGATACAGCAGTTATCTCCTACCGTCACGTTATGCAACGTCACGTGCCGCAGACCGGAATGCTTGCGTATACCTCCCGGCAGCGTAAACTCCGTCTGAAAAACGCCCAATTTAACTTCCCCTGAAAAACGCGCGTAGTGTACAAACTCCGTTGAAAAGTTTTCTGATACACGAATGTTCTCCCAGTCATCTGCCTGACAAGACTGGCTCTTTAACCGAAGAATCTCATCCTCGGTCAGGTTTCTGTAATCTTCCATACAAATTGTAGTTCCTTGTATAAACGCATGAAACGCAGGCGGACAGGCCGACAAACAGCCATATCCACCCACGTTTCATAGAGATTCTTATCTGCAAATCCTCCGAAGAGGTCTTATTATATACTATTTTTATAATTCCCCGTTCTCGTCGTAAGTTTGATAGAGAAAGTCATTATACGGGTATTTCTGCACATGCAATTCCTTCACACGCTGATAAACCATTGTTTTCATTTCCTCGATGTTAGTCTTCTCACGAGCCGAAATGAACATGCAGTTATCCTCCAGCTTTGCCATCCACGTCTTCATCAGTTCCTCCAACGACAAGTTTTCCTTGGTGCGCGGAGTCAGGTCGTCTTCATCCTTCTTCACATACGTATAGGCATCTATTTTATTAAATACCAAAATCATAGGTTTACCTGCTGCTCCAATGTCGGCCAAAGTCTTGTTCACCACCTCAATCTGTTCCTCGAAGTCGGGATGCGAGATATCCACAATGTGCAACAACAGGTCGGCTTCACGCACCTCGTCCAGCGTCGACTTGAAAGAATCCACCAGATCAGTAGGCAATTTGCGGATGAACCCTACCGTATCGCTGAGCAGGAAAGGCAGGTTGTCGATAATCACCTTACGCACCGTTGTGTCGAGCGTGGCAAACAACTTGTTCTCAGCAAACACCTCACTCTTGGCCAACAGGTTCATCAACGTAGACTTACCCACGTTAGTATACCCTACCAAAGCCACACGGATCAGACGTCCGCGATTCTTACGTTGTGTAGCCTTTTGTTTGTCTATTTCAGCCAAACGTTCTTTCAGTAACGACATGCGGTTCAAGATGATACGTCGGTCCATTTCGAGCTGGGTTTCACCCGGACCACGAAGACCTACCGAACCCTTACCACCGCCAGCACCGGAACCACCACCCTGGCGTTCCAAGTGCGTCCAGAGTCGTTGCAGACGCGGTAACATATACTTGTATTGCGCCAGCTCTACCTGCGTCTTGGCATTGGCCGTCTGTGCACGCATGGCGAAGATGTCGAGAATGAGCGACGTACGATCCAGTATCTTCACTTTCAGTTCCGCTTCGATATTACGGATTTGCTTAGCCGAAAGCTCATCATCGAAGATAACCATACCGATTTCCCGTTCCGCTTCCTCTTCGTCCTTTATATATTGTTTGATTTCGTCTAGCTTCCCTTTTCCGACATACGTCACCGAGTTAGCCTGATCCAATTTCTGCGTAAATCGTTTCACTACTTCCGCCCCAGCTGTCGCAGCCAGGAAAGCCAGTTCGTCCAGATACTCATTCGTCTTCCGCTCATCCTGCGTTTTCGTAATAAGTCCCACCAGCACCGCAGTTTCTACCTGCGCTTCGGAAATTACAAATTCTTTCATTGCCATTGTATTATCTATCTAACTAAATATCTAGCCGACAAAGATACAGATTTATCAGAAATAGCTAATAGAATAAAACAGAAAGTATAAAAAAGGGTATAAAAAAACGGAGGCACCCTAAGATGCCTCCGTCAATAATATTTATACGAAAATTAATTTAACTGTATTCTACTAATTTCCTTATGACTTTTATCACTCCAAGATCCATTCAGATTCTTAATTACCAGATTCGCACTTTTCTTATTAAGCTGCTTTTCAACTTTCACAAGCTTCATGTCTGATTTAAAGAGTGGCAAAGTATTATTAGCACCCACAAAACTACGGGTCGTTGTCGCATTTGTATACGGTGCAAAATAAGATGAATAGTAAGAAACTAACTGAACGCCTGAATTAGAATTCAATACATAAGCAAAAGTATTCCAATTTCCTTCATTACCATAAGTATTATAGAATGATAAACCACCATATTCATCCAATTTACCTGTGATAGTTTCCTCTACTGAGAGTGCACCTTCATCCATGTTGCATGGTACAACTAAGGTTGAAACCCCTTCTGTAGCTGTAAGCGGTGCAACTTCTTGCGGAGGCAAGATTACATAGCCACTCACTGGATCATACTGCAATAAGAATGTATCATCATAACCAGCATAGGGAAGAGCTCCTTTAACTGTCAAGAATCCTTCTTCTTTCCATTTAGCAATAGTAAGAGGCAAATTTGTCACCTTATTATCGATTACTCCTTGCAACATCCACTGTCCTACATATGCGTCTATAGGAGCAATAGCACCAGCTGAATGAATAAAATCAATATAGCTAGCTTCCTGTGCTTCCTCAACACCACTTTCGTCACGAGAATAAGTTACAGCGACTAAATAATAAGTACCATTTCCTGCACTAAGCAGTTGAACCTGTCCATTTTCTCTCACATTAGTTGTTTCAATGCTACCATCTATAATACCAGCGACTGCACTTTCAACATCTGTATTTGCACTCACCAAAGCCAAACGAGCCTCAAATACATCTGTACCCAGATTTACGTTAGCCAGAACATAATTTGCTCCATTAGGATCGGTAAAACTACCTTCATAGCTCATAGAAACAGAATAATCAGTAATCACAACATCAGGGAAAACAATTGTTATTGCACCATCCGCTTGTGTATAATTCCAACCACCACTTTGGCCCATCAAGAAATAATACGGAGCGAGCTGTACTATTGCCGGCGAACCATCCTCTTTATAGCTAACAACCTTATTATAGGTCCACATAGCTTCATTCTGGAAATTACCCGTAAATCTTGACGGATGTAACAAATAAAGATCTTCTCCATAAGTTGGGTGAGTATATCCCGTATTGCAGTCCTCAAACAAAACTAAACCAGTAGAGCTTATAGTAACATCACCCACTACATCTCCCGGCTTCAGCAATTTAAATGTCAAGTAAGGAGACTGTGCTGCAGAAGATGCAACATTCAACGCTTTCAATACAGTTGCATAAGGATTAACCAAACGATATAGAGAAGCATCCACTGAGTTTTGTTGTAACTCTACCTTAAAGAAGGTATCGGTAAAATAACCGGCATCAGCAAAAGTCGCTTCACCGATAGTTTCATAAGGCGCAGGTATACCAGCAGTGAATGAATACGTATTGGAAGAATAAGGATTATCTAATCCTTCAGTTGCAATAGTAATAGTTAAAGGATTATATACATCCAATTCAAATTTTGCCGGATCATATCCAATAGTTATAGCTGCAGTCATTGCATCAGCAGCAAAGGTAGCTGTAGCGGGTACTGTAAACAAACCAGCGTCATCGCCTGATTTAACCAAATCCACCGTCAATTCAGTCCCTGTTGCCAAACGGCTAACTTCTACTGTAAAACTTGTAGCATCTGCTGACAAATCAATTTTGGACGCAAGATTAGTTGGGAAATAGGGTTGATTGGCATTCTGAAGCTCAGCACCCGTATATTCCACCTCGTCCGTGCAAGCTGCACCTCCTAAAAGGAGGCACAGAGCCATAAATATTCCAAATAATTTATTAATAGATTTCATAAAACGTTCTTTTAATTAATTCATGTTACAAATCAATTGCCAGCCCAAGGAGTGTACAATTCATCAGAAACCTCTGGATTTTCAAATCCAACAAGAGCAGCATTGTTGTTTTTCTCTGTCTGAACAATACATATAGACATCCAAGCAGGACGTGTAGTAGTGTTATAACGAGCATCATCCTGATAATTGGTACCAGTATAGCCACGAGTAACAGGCATATTCAAACGTTTGATATCAAAGAAAGTCAAACCTTCACCCCAAAGTTCCACACGTTTTTGGAAAATAATTTCATCCACTACTTCATCAACACCTGATGCTGTAGTTGCATATTGTCCATCACGATAGCTTAACATAAAGTTTGTCAATAACGTCTTTCCTTCTTCCGCATTTGAATGAGCGGCAGCTTCAGCTTCAATAAAGTACATTTCCTCTACACGCATCAAAGGATAAGCAGTAGCAGCGCCAGTTGTATAATCATCACAGTTACCCTCAGCCGGGCGGAATTTTACAGAAGCATAGTCAGACAAACGGTCACCAAAATTACCAAATGCTGCAGAAGTCAAATAATCAGTTTGACCATCAAGCATACTACCTTCAGGAGCTTTCCACATCTTCTTACGGAAGTCTGTATTGCTCAGGCGGTCATACATACTCTTACTGATCATCAGATAAGGTTCCTGACCTGAATAGCCGAACGACGTTTCATTGGACATCCAAGAAGCCCAGTTCAAGATACCCGTCTTTACAACATCATCCTCAGAAACCATCTGAGATCCCCACATCCAGCAAGAGATGTCATTGAAGCCTTTGGATGTACTCAGACATTGTGTTTCTGTCATCGGAGATACGCCAGTCGCATTGATAGCCTTACGGGCGTATTCTTTAGCTTTCGGATAATCTTCCAGCCACATGTACAAACGTGCTTTCAAACCGTATACAACATCCAGATGAGGAAGTGTCTTTGAGCTTTCTTCCAGTTTGTTAATATTCTGTTCTGCAAAATCCAAATCACTTAAAATGAACTCAGCCATGACTTCACGACTTACACGAGGATTATTTCTTGCTTCTTCTTCTGTAATAGTCTCTCTTACAATAGGTACAGTAAGACCACTTACATCATTTCCTGCATCGTTAACCCCTGTAGGTATTTTATCACTTGGCAAGAACTCATACATACGAGCCAAATCCATATAGAAGAATGCACGGAAAGCATGAGCTGCAGCCAAATAACCTAACTGTGCCGAAGAAGCAGATTCTGCGTCAATCGCAGCAATCAACTTATTGGTTGTCAAAACTGCCTGCCAATAATAATTCCAAATAAACTGAGGATACACATAGCTTTCTCCTTGAGCTTCAGCAACTTCCCAATTCGTATACCAGTTATAACCAGAGCTGACAACTGGCATATCACCGGTCATTACGTCACGTACATGCATAATGGAACCATATCCCCAATCCCAGTGATAACTGGAGCTTACTACTCCTACTACATTCAAACTGGCTGGCATTGCCCAAAGCATGGCTGCAGCAGCCATATCCGAAGAAGTTACTTGATCTTCT
>CHCFR05602__coassemble_168_pt1 | contig 56482 bp, 42 predicted proteins | sample CHCFR05602__metabat2_low_PE_022 | metagenome-assembled genome bin CHCFR05602 | reverse complement strand
TGATACATAATGCCTACGACATCCCAATCAGCATAGAACATGGCAGTACCTGTTGTAGGATCCAAGTAATAGTCTCCTACATTATCCATACTTTGGAAGGGCTGCATTTCACGATATCCAGCTTTTTTATGGCCGTGTTGTTCTTGCCAGGCTTCGGCATAGGGGAGCATCTTGTCCAAATACATACCAAATAATTCGGGATCTGTACCATTACGTTCGTTGACCTCAATTAAAGCTCTTAATTGGGATGGTACGTCTGCATAGTCAGGCAAAATGCTTGGAGTGCTCCATGCAAAATTGTTAGAGTAGTTAATCGTAAATTTATCTTTTTTAGTTCCTTGTTTGGTTGTGATTAATACCACACCAAAAGCTGCGCGCGAGCCGTATATGGAGGTAGAGGCAGCGTCTTTTAGAACGGAAACGCTAGCTATGTCTTGTGGATTGATGAGCGAAAGGTCATCCAAAGGTACACCATCGACGATAATCAAGGGGTTACTGGTTTCGCTATTACTCAGTGTACCTACACCACGAATTGTCATACTTGGCTGCTCATTAATACCTCCTTGTGTATTCAGAATAGTCAAGCCGGGAACTACACCTTGTAAAGCTTTGGTTACATCCATTTGGGGCTTGGCTTCCAATGCTTTATTTACATCTACTGTAGAAACAGCACCTGTTACATTGACTTTCTTTTGTGAACCGTAACCTACGACCACAACTTCGTCCAACATTTCATTGTCTTCCGCAAGTATGACTTTGATGGTGCTTTGTTGAACTTTGATTTCTTGTGATTTGTACCCGATGAATGATATTTGCAGGATGGCTCCCTGTTGTACGTTCAAGGTGAATTTTCCGTTTATGTCTGTCAGGCTACCGTTGCTGGTTCCTTTTTCCAGAACATTTGCGCCAATAATAGGTTCTCCGTTGTGGTCAGTTACCAGTCCGTTTACGGTTATTGTTTGCATTTGTTCTGTAATCCCTAAGTTTTGACTTGGAATGGTAGGGATGGCATAGATTTGTCCATTGCCGAAGAGCAGTGTGCCACATATGGCTGCTGCAGTGAGAAGTTTACCTCTGTAGGTAAATCTCGTTTGTTTGTGATCTTCATTCATAAAAGAAAGGATTTTAAGTTGGTTGGTAATAAGGGTCTGACAAGGTTGTATTCCAAAATGGCGGATAATTGCTTGCCTGTCCTGTGAATAAGTGCTGTTCCTGATATTGAACGAATCAGGTTGATTTGTAAAAAGTCCTCTTATTTATATTCATAGGCACATTGTTTTTAAGGGTTAACTTGTTAATAATTGTTTCTAAATCGGAAAATGTTTATAATATGGGTTCACATTTTCTTTTGTGTCTCAACAAAGGTATTTTATTTTTTTTAAAATGAAACATTATTCTTGCCTTATTTAAGTATCGGATACATATTTTTATATTTTTTAAACAACAACCCGATATGTTTTCTGACCTGTAAAATTGTGAATATCTTGATAGACAGATGTGGGTATGATGTTGTAGAAAATAGCTCTCTTATAGGGATTTGTCGTGTGGGGGTATTGTATTATACCTCTTCTCTATTCATTGCATGGTATTCTATCAGACCGTTGATGGAAGTTTCTTCTATTGTTTTTAGGTCGATACCAAATTCTTTGGCTGTTTCACGTAGCAACTCGGCATAATAGTGGGCGAGCGAGCCAACAAAGCGGACAGGGTAGTTTTGATAGTCGTATTGGCAGACATTGCGTGTAAAGAAGCTGCGTAGATTGCTGGTAATGAGGTTGTAGACGTAGTCTTCATTCAGATAGTCTGCTAAGAAATAAGAAACAGTGGCTAGAAAGCGGTTTGGGAAGGGACGGTTGTAAACAGACTCCATTACTTCGTTGGCGTTGATGCGGAACTTGTCGTAGAAATCATTCGTGATGTCTTTGGGAGCAAGGCCTTTTAATACGTCGGACAGAAAGTGCTTGCCCATAACAGCTCCACTGCCCTCATCTCCCAAGATGTAGCCACCCGCTTTGACGTTTTTGGCAATGATTTTTCCGTCATAGAAACATGAATTAGAGCCTGTTCCAAGAATGCATGCTATGCCTGCTTCACACTTGAAGAGGCCTCGGGCGGCAGCCAACAGGTCGCTTTCTACTTGGATGGGGGTCTTAAATTGGGCTACAAGTGATGCACCCAATATGTTTTTCTTTTCATGGGAGGAACATCCGGCTCCGTAAAAATATACCTGCTCCAATTTTTTCTTGAAAAATAGCTCAGGCAGTCCCAGTCGTACGCTTCGGCTGATCTCGCGTCGGGTTTGGAAGAAAGGGTTGAGGCCTTCAGTAAAGGCTCTTTGTATCAAGTTGTTATCCTCGACTAAAACCCATTCTGTCCGAGTTGAACCGCTTTCAGCTATTAATTTCATGGTATGGTCGTTTTAGATTTACGTACAAATATATAGTTTTTTTTAGATATTCCTATTCCTCTTTAAAGGTTTCTTTTCAAATTATAGGGATTCAAACTAAAAAACTCCCAGCTTCTTCGTGAGGAAAAGCCGGGAGCTTTTGAACTATTGCGATTTCTCTTAAAGGGCTTTCTCTTTAATTAGGTATTCAGCAATCTGGACGGCATTCAGGGCGGCTCCTTTCTTGATTTGGTCGCCTACAATCCAGAAGGTCAGCCCGCAATCGTTGGTCAGGTCCTTGCGGATGCGGCCTACGTAGACGGGGTCCTTGCCGGCCAGGAAGAGCGGCATGGGGTATTCCTTTTCGGCGGGGTTGTCCATCAGTACCAGTCCTTCGCCCTTGCTGAAAGCTTCGCGAGCCTCTTCGACGGAGATGGGGCGTTCGGTTTCCACCCAGATGCTCTCGGAGTGGGAGCGCAGGGCGGGTACGCGGACGCAGGTGGCGCTCACCTTGACGTCGGAGTGCATGATTTTGCGTGTTTCGTTGTACATCTTCATCTCTTCCTTCGTATAGCCGTTGTCGGTGAAGACATCAATCTGAGGGATGAGGTTGAAGGCCAGCTGGTAGGCGAATTTCTCGACGGTGACAGGTTCGCCGGCCAGCACCTGGCGGTATTGGGTGTACAGCTCGTCCATGGCGGCGGCTCCGGCACCGCTGGCTGCCTGATAGGTGGCTACGTGTACGGTCTTGATGTGCGAAAGCTGTTCGATGGCTTTCAGGGCAACCACCATCTGGATGGTAGTACAGTTGGGGTTGGCGATGATGCCGCGCGGACGGTCCTTGGCGTCGGCGGCGTTGACTTCGGGCACTACCAGGGGTACGTCGGCGTCCATGCGGAAGGCGCTGGAGTTGTCTATCATCACGGCTCCGTATTTGGTGATGGTCTCGGCGAACTCTTTCGATGTGCCTGCGCCTGCGGAAGTGAAAGCGATGTCCACACCTTTAAAGTCATCGTTGTGCTGCAAGAGTTTGACCTCGATCTGTTTGCCGCGGAAGGTATATTTGGTACCGGCGCTGCGTTTCGAACCGAACAAAACTAACTCGTCCAACGGAAAATTTCTTTCATCGAGCACACGCAGGAATTCTTGTCCCACGGCTCCGCTTGCTCCAACAATTGCTACTTTCATTTCTTTTTCTTTGTTTTAAGTGGTTTATAAAAAAGTCAATTCAAGGCGCAAATTTACAACATTCTGTGATTATAACCACAGAAGTCGTTTTTATTTTTTGATAAAAACATACCTTGCTTGTAGGGACTTCTGGCGGCGGCTGGCGGAAAGCATTGCTTTCGTCCTTGGAAAACGGTGTTTTTGCCTTCGGAAAGCATCGCTTTCCATCAAAGAAAAGAGGGCGTTTTCCTGAAAGTAGGTGGAGCGGGTGGTAGGAAGTGAAAAGTTTTTTGCTATTTTTGCACAAGAATTTAAAATGACGCAAGCCTATGGACTGGTTAGACCTCAGTTTGAAACTTCCCATAACCGACCCTACATGGATTTTCCTCCTTGTATTGCTCATCATTTTGTTTGCGCCTATCCTACTGACCAAGTTGCGCATCCCCCACATCATCGGCATGATTCTAGCCGGACTGGCCATCGGTGAGCATGGGTTCAACATCCTGGTGCGCGACAGCAGTTTCGAGCTTTTCGGCAAGGTAGGTGTCTACTACATCATGTTTCTGGCGGGGCTGGAGATGAATATGGCCGACTTCAAGAAGAACCGCGGCAAGGCGGTGGCGCTGGGCCTGCTGGCTTTCATCATCCCCATCAGCATCGGTATGGTGACCAACGTGCTCCTGCTCAAGTACAGCCTCATTACTTCCATCCTGCTGGCCAGTATGTATGCCTCGCATACGCTGGTAGCCTATCCCATCGTCATCCGCTACGGCATCTCGCGCCAGCGCAGTGTGAGCATTGCCGTGGGTGGTACGGCCGTCACCGATACGCTGACGCTGCTCGTGCTGGCCGTCATCAGCGGTGTGTTCAAGGGCGAGGCGGGCGGCCTCTTCTGGCTTTGGCTGGTGGTGCGCTTCGTGGTGCTGGGGGGGCTCATCATGTACTTCCTGCCGCGCGTCGGGCGCTGGTTCTTCCGCCGCTACGACGACAATGTGATGCAATACATCTTCGTCCTTGCCATGGTGTTCCTCGGCGCGGGGCTGATGGAGCTCATCGGCATGGAAGGCATCCTGGGGGCTTTCCTCGTTGGTCTGGTGCTGAACCGCCTCATTCCCCACGTGTCGCCGCTGATGAGCCATCTGGAGTTTGTGGGCAACGCGCTGTTCATCCCCTATTTCCTGATAGGCGTGGGCATGCTGATTGATGTCAAAGTCATCTTTGGCGGCGGTGATGCCCTGAAGGTGGCGGGCGTGATGATTGTGGTGGCGCTGGGCGGCAAGTGGATTGCCTCGTGGCTGACGCAGAAGATATACCGCATGTCGGTACTCGAACGCGAGCTGATGTTCGGCCTGAGTAACGCACAGGCGGCGGCTACGCTGGCGGCGGTGCTGGTGGGCTACAATATCATCCTGCCCGACGGCAGCCGTCTGCTCAATGAAGACGTGCTCAACGGCACGGTGCTCCTCATCCTCGTCACCTGCATCGTCAGCTCCTTCACCACCGAGCGGGCGGCGCGCAAGATGGCCATGGGCGAGGCCCATCCCGAAGAAGACCGTTCGCGCGAGCCCGAAAAGATTCTGATACCTGTGGCCAATCCCAATACCATCGAATACCTGATGAACCTGTCGCTCGTCATCCGCGACCCCAAACAGAAGGACAACCTGCTGGCTCTGAACGTCATCAACGACCACTCGGGCACCGAAGCTCTCGAGCAGCAGGGCAAGCGCTACCTGGAGCGTGCAGCTAAAATCACCGCCTCGGCAGGTGTGGAGCTGAAGTGCATCAGCCGCTACGACCTGAACATTGCCGCGGGCATCATCCACACGGCCAAGGAACATGGGGCTACGGACGTCATCATCGGCCTCCACTGGAAGGTGAACATCGTGGATTCCTTCTTCGGTATGCTGACCGAGAACCTGCTCAAAGGACTTCATCGCGAGGTGATGGTGGCCCGCTTCCTGATACCCATCAATACCCTGCGGCGCATCATCGTGGCCGTGCCGCCCAAGGCCGAATACGAGGCCGGTTTCCAGAAGTGGGTGGACCACTTCTGCCGCATGGGCACCACGCTGGGATGCCGCGTACACTTCTTTGCCAACGAACAGACGGGCAACCTGCTTCAGGCCCTCGTCAAGAAGAAACACAGCAATACGCTGACCGAGTTCTCCCGCCTCGACGAGTGGGAAGACCTGCTGCTCCTGACCGGCCAGGTGAACTACGACCACCTGCTGGTGGTTATCAGTGCCCGCCGCGGCTCCATCTCCTACGACAGCTCGTTCGAGAAGCTGCCCGGCCAGTTGGGCCGTTACTTCACGAACAACAGCCTCATCGTCCTGTATCCCGACCAGCTGGGCGACCCGCAGGATGCCTTGTCGTTCTCCAATCCGCAGGGCAGCAACGAGAGCCAGCACTACGAGAAGGTGGGCCGGTGGTTCTATAAATGGTTTAAAAAGGAAAGCTGATGGAAGACTGGAAACAACGTACACGCCTGCTGCTGGGCGAAGAGAAGAGTGAACGCCTGCGCCGGGCCCATGTGCTGGTCGTTGGTGTGGGAGGTGTGGGAGCCTATGCGGCCGAAATGCTTTGCCGTGCGGGGGTAGGCCGCCTGACGCTGGTCGATGCCGACACCGTTCAGCCCACCAACATCAACCGCCAGCTTCCGGCCCTGCACTCCACGTTGGGGCAGCCCAAGGTCGAAGTCCTCGCCGCCCGCTTCCGCGACATCAACCCCGAGGTGGAGCTCACCGTCCTGCCCGTTTTCCTCAAGGACGAGAACATCCCCCAGCTGCTCGATGCCGCCCGCTACGACTTTGTGGTCGATGCCATCGACACCCTGGCCCCTAAGTGCCACCTGATAGCCGAGGTCCTGAGGCGGCGCATCAAGATTGTATCCAGCATGGGAGCGGGCGCCAAGAGCGACATCACGCAGATACGTTTTGCCGACATCTGGGACACCTACCATTGCGGCCTGAGCAAGGCTGTGCGCAAGCGGTTGCAGAAGATGGGCATCCGTCACAAACTCCCCGTCGTGTTCAGCACCGAGCAGGCCGACCCCAAGGCCGTGCTTCTGACCGACGACGAACGAAACAAGAAATCGACTTGCGGCACGGTGAGCTACATGCCCGCCGTCTTCGGCTGCTACCTGGCGGAGTACGTCATCCGCCGGCTATAATAATAAGGAAAGAAGTTATGATACGACTCGAACAGATAACCAAGAGCTTCGGCAGCCTGCAAGTGTTGCGTGGCATCGACCTCGAGATACAGAAGGGCGAAGTGGTGAGCATCGTCGGCCCCAGCGGTGCCGGCAAGACTACGTTGCTTCAGATTATGGGTACCCTCGACCGCCCCGATACGGGTACGGTCTGCATCGACGGCGTGCGTGTCGACGGGCAGAAGGAGCGCGAGCTCTCCGCCTTTCGCAACCGCCGCATCGGTTTCGTCTTCCAGTTTCACCAGCTCCTGCCCGAGTTTACTGCCTTGGAGAATGTCATGATACCTGCCTTCATTGCCGGGCAGGGACGTCACGAAGCCCAGGCTTCTGCTCTCGAGATGCTGACGATGATGGGCCTTGCCGACCGTGCCTCGCACAAGCCCAACGAGCTTTCGGGCGGCGAGAAGCAGCGTGTGGCCGTGGCGCGCGCTCTTATCAATCGGCCGGCCGTTGTGTTGGCCGATGAGCCATCGGGTAGCCTCGACACCCACAACAAGGCTGAATTGCACCAGCTTTTCTTCGACCTGCGCGACCGTTTGGGGCAGACGTTTGTCATTGTGACCCACGACGAAAGCCTGGCTTCCATCACCGACCGCACCATTCATTTGAAAGACGGAGAGGTCGTAGCAGACAATATTACTCAAAACTTAGGTAGTGTCCAATTCTCTCCAGGTCCTCTTGTGTAAATTCTTCATAGAGTACGAACGGCTTGAGGCTTTTCAGCGGACCGTGTTTGCGGCGGTATTCTATTAGTACTTTTGCTTGATAGAAGTTGAGGTAAGGATGGCGACGCAAGCGGTCCACGCTGGCACGGTTGACGGGGATGCGGCGGATGGCGGTGGTGTCGATACGGAACCAGTCGGTCAGTTGATGATAGTCGAGGTCGATATCTTCCAGCTGGCTGAGGCTGTAGAAACCGCCCAGCTGTTGGCGATATCCGCTGATGAGGCGTGCGATGCCGCTCCCGATACCGGGAATCTTTTTCAGTTCGGTGGTGTCGGCACGGTTCAGATCAACCAGAGTGCCGCGTTCGTATTTCAGCGGTCTTGCCTGTTGGAGGCTGTCCTTACGTTGGCCGGCCAGGAAGAGGGAAGGACGATGGTCGGTGCTGTCTGTGGCCGGAATGCGGATGTAGGGCTGTAATGTATTGTATTGTTCTTCTGTCAGGCCGTATATCTTGCGGAAATCTTCAGCCCGGCGGAAGACACCTCCCTTTTCGCGGTAGCGCAGGATGTTGCGGGCCATCCAGGCAGGGAGTCCCAGTTGGCGGAAAGTGGCCGAGTCGGCAGTGTTGGGATTGAAAGGAGCGAGTACGGGCGACACGAATTCTTCTTCCCATGCCATGTAACGCGACTTCCGGCTTTTTTTTTTCTCTTTCTCTTCTTCGCGGATGGAAGCGCTGAAGGCCCTATATTCCTCCATCGCCTGCTCTTGTTCCAGTCGGTCGTCGGGATTGTCTGCCTGCTTTGATTTTAAGTGAACATACATTTCTCCTCCCCAAAAGAGGAGAAGAGCGATACCCAGCAACGCCAGGATGCCCCGCCTCTCCCCTCGGGAGTAATAGAAAAATTCACCGAACCACTTCCGCATGAATCACCTTTCTTATTTCAGCAGTCCCAGTTCGTTGATGAAAATGAAGCCGATGCCTATCGGAGCGATATACTTCAGCAGGAACAGCCAGATGCGATAGACCACTTTCGGCAGGGTGCCGTTGTTGCTCACCTCTTCCCACACGATGCGCTTGTCCAGATACCAGCCGGTAAAGATGGCGATGAAGAAACCGCCCAGTGGGAGCATGATTTTGGCCGTCAGGAAGTCGAAGAGGTCGAACAGAGTCAGACCGAAGATGGTCAGTTCCTTGCCCACACCCAGCGAGAGCGAGCAGAGCACGCCCAGGAAGGTACAGCCCGCCGTCACCAGCTTGGCGGCCCGTCCACGAGTTAGGTTGAACTCCTCGTGCAGGTAGGCTGTCACCACCTCGTGCAGGGAGATAGTCGATGTCAGTGCGGCCAGGGCAAGAAGCACGTAGAACATGATAGACAAGATGACTGCTAGCCAGGGTAGGTTGCCGAAGGCCTGCTGGAAGACGTTGGGCAGCGTAATGAATAGCAGGCTGGGACCTGCGTCGGGTTGGATGCCTACCGAGAAGGCGGCGGGGAAGATAATGAAACCGGCCAGGATGGCCACCATCGTGTCAATCCATCCCACGTTGAGTGCCGTCTTGGGCAGGTTGGTGTCGTTGCGGAAATAGGAGGCATACGTACAGAGGCAGCCCATACCCAGCGAGAGCGAGAAGAAAGCCTGTCCCATAGCGCCCAGCAGCACGTTGCCGTCCACCTTGCTGAAGTCGGGCTTCAGCAGGAACTCGATGCCTGCCCCCGCACCTGGTAGTGATACGGAGCAGACGGCCAGCACGATGAGCAGCAGGAAGAGCATCGGCATCATGATTTTGGACGATTTCTCGATGCCCCGCTCCACACCTTTCACAATGATGAAGTGGGTCATCAGCATGAAGACCAACATCCACAGGGCCGGTCGCCACGGATGGGCGACGAAGCCGTTGAACGAGGCGATGAAGTCGTTGGCCGACTGCCTGGCAAAGGTATTCGTGCCTGCCTGTACAATGTACTCCAGCGTCCAGCCCGCCACCACTGAATAGTAGCCCAGGATCAGGAACCCTGCCAGTACCCCCATGCGGCCCACCCAGCGCCAGTGGGTGCCGGGCGCTAGCTTCTGATAGGCGCCAGCCGTATTGGCCCGTGAGTGTCGTCCGATGGAAAATTCAGCTACCATGATGGGGATGCCGAAGAAAAGAACACATCCTAGATAGATCAGGATGAAGGCGGCACCGCCGTGGTTGCCCGTTTCAAAAGGAAAACGCCAGATGTTGCCCAATCCTACGGCCGAACCTGCCGAAGCCAGGATGACACCCAGCTTGCTTCCGAAGTTTGCTCTGTTGTTCTTTGTCATAAATAGTGGTTTTTTCTTTCAATTTGTTACTAATACCTGCAAGAAATCGCAAATATAGAAAATGTTCTGTACATTTGCATCTCGTATTGAAATATATTTGAATATGCTGTATTACATTCGTAAATATCCCGTTTCGCTTCTCATTATCTTGACGGTAATCTATTTGTCTTTCTTCAAGCCGCCCCAGACGGAGATGGAATCCATTCCTGGCATCGATAAAGTGGTGCATGTGTGTATGTACTTTGGAATGTCGGGTATGTTATGGCTGGAGTTTATACAGGCACATAAAAAAGCACACGTACCGATGTGGCACGCGTGGTTGGGAGCCTGGCTCTGCCCCGTATTGTTCAGTGGGGCAGTAGAGTTGCTCCAAGCTTATTGTACGACTTATCGAGGTGGAGACTGGTGGGACTTTGCTGCCAATACCTCAGGAGCTACGCTGGCATCGCTCATTGGCTGGTATTGGATGAGGCGTCATCCCTCTTTATAAATAGTCAACGACTGTGCTCAGTCGTATCCCGTTGGAACCCTTGATGAGAATGGTTTTTCCTGTCGGCTTTTCTTGCTTCAGCGCTTCGATAAGGGCGGGAGCGTCGGCATACGTCTCGTAGCTGTGGCGCGTGGTGGCAAACTGGCTGCCTACCAGGATAATGCGTTCGAAATCGCATTCTTTCAAGTAATCCACAATCTTCTGATGTTCCTCTGCACTGTCTTGTCCCAGCTCGCGCATGTCGCCCAGGATGGCTACCTTGTGCGTCGCCTCCATCTGGCGGAAGTTGGTCAGCGAGGCCATCATGCTCGTGGGATTGGCGTTGTAGGCGTCGATGATGAGGGTGTTGTCGGCCGTCTGCTTCAGTTGCGAGCGGTTGTTTTGGGGCGCATATTCCGTCAGAGCTAGGTCAATCAAGGCGGCGTCCACGTCGAAATAAGTGCCTATGGTGACGGCAGCTAGGGCGTTGGGCAGGTTGTAGCTGCCTATCAGTTGGGTTTGGACTTGATGCGTTTCAGTTTCTCCCTGTTTTTTCCATGCAAAGGCTAGGAAAGGCGAGCAATTGGTCAGCTGGCCACAGATATAGTTGGTGGCTTCTTCGCCGTAGGTCACGTGCGGCAGGCCTGCGGCCATCTTTGTCAGATAGGGGTTGTCGGCATGCAGGAAGATGACGGGAGCGGGCAGCTTGCGCAACCAGTCGTAGAGTTCGCCCTTGGTGCGCATTACACCTTCGAACGAGCCGAAGCCTTCAAGGTGTGCCTTTCCTACGTTTGTGATGAGGCCCATGTCGGGTTCGGCTATCTCCACCAGCTCGTGGATGTCGCCTGGATGGCTGGCACCCATTTCGACGATGGCCAGTTCGTGCTCGGGCTTGAGACGGAGCAGGGTGAGGGGCACGCCGATATGGTTGTTCAGGTTACCTTCCGTGTAGAGCAGATGGTAGCGACGGCTCAGTACGGCGGCTATCAGTTCCTTGGTCGTGGTCTTGCCGTTGGTGCCAGTGATGCCGATGATGCGTGTACCCAGCTGGCGGCGGTGATGGCGGGCCAGGCGCTGGAGCGTCAGCAGGCAGTTGTCGGTCAGCAGGTAGCGGTCGTCGCCAGGCACGAGATATTCGGCTTCGTCGATGACGGCGTAGGCACATCCGCTTTCCAATGCCTTGGCGGCAAAGACGTTGCCGTTAAATGTGTCTCCCTTCAGGGCAATGAAGAGGGAGCCTTTGGGACAATGACGGCTGTCGGTCGTCACGCCGTTACATTGGTTGAATATCTGGTAAAGAGTCGAAATTTCCATATCTTTTCTGTTTTTGTGATTGACGGCTACAAAGGTAGTCTTTAATTAAGAAACGAGAATAGGGAAAGGAAAATTTTAGCCGCAAACATTTTTCCTTTTTGGGTGTTACTTATGCATGTGTTTTTTCTGTATATTCGCCCTGAATTCAGGAAATAATCATTATTGAAGTCAAACTAAATAAAATTGTAGAGTATGATGTTTTCATTATTGAGTGCCGCGTCTGTTATCAACGTGGAGAATTTGCTGGACCGCCTGCTGAACTATGGTATCGAGCTGGGTAAGAGCCTGCTGGCCGCTTTGGTCATCTATATCGTCGGCCGCTTCATCATCAAGTACATCCTGCGTTTCATCACTTCCCTGATGGTAAAGCGCAAGGTGGAAGTCAGTGTGCAGACCTTCCTGCGCAGCCTGCTGAAAATAGTGCTGAACCTGATACTGGCCTTTGCCATCATCAGCAAGTTGGGTGTCGAGACTACCAGCTTTGCCGCCCTGTTGGCCTCCGCGGGTGTTGCCATCGGTATGGCTCTGTCGGGCAACCTGTCCAATTTTGCGGGCGGACTGATTATTCTCGTTTTCAAGCCCTTCAAGGTGGGCGACTATATCGATGCTCCTGGCGGAAGTGGTACGGTTAAGGAGATTCAGATTTTCCATACGCTGATTGCCACGACGGATAATCGCATGATCTACATCCCCAACGGTTCGCTCAGCAGCAATGCCGTGACCAACTACAACAAGCAGGAGACGCGTCGTCTGGAGTGGGTTTTTGGCGTGGAGTATGGTGAAGACGTTCAGAAGGTGCGTGCCGTCCTCCAGCGAATCGTTGATGCCGACCCGCGTATCCTGACTACACCTGCCCCGATGATCGTGTTGAAGACACTGAATGCCAGCAGTGTGGATGTCATGGTTCGTGTCTGGACGAAGACGGAAGACTATTGGGACGTGATGTTCGAAGTGAACGAGCTCGTCTATGACACTTTCAACAAGGAAGGTATCGGCTTCCCCTTCCCACAACTCACAGTACATCAGGCAAAGGATTGAAACTAAGTTTGTCGCATCTGTATGGGGCGCGGAGTGTTCGGATGGAGGTTATCTATTCGCATACTCCGTGTCTGTTTGTAGAGGTTGCTATGCTTTTGGTTTTTTAAAGCAATGCTTTCCTGGTCGTAAAGCATTGCTTTAACGCCTTTAAAACGGTGCTTTATTGGGGAAAAAGATATTTTAGTGAGGCAGGAAGAGGGAAACCGAAAATAATGGGACGATTTTGCGGTCGTGCCTTTCTTTTTGTTTACATTTGCAGGGATTAATTGTAGAAAGACGATTTCCATGAATCAGGAACAAACGAAATACTTGAATGTCAACGGCCGGCTGCTCGATCTCTCGACGCCTTGTGTGATGGGTATTCTGAACGTGACGCCCGACTCTTTCTATAGCGGGAGCCGCATGCAGACGGAGGGGGAAATAGAAGCTCGCGTACGACAGATTTTGGAGGAGGGAGCGGCCATCATCGATGTGGGTGCCTATTCTTCGCGTCCCAACGCCGATCACGTGTCGGCCGAGGAGGAGATGAATCGTTTGCGCCTGGGGTTGGACGTGTTGCGCCGCACGGCTCCCGATGCCATCGTGTCGGTCGATACCTTTCGGGCAGATGTGGCGCGGATGTGTGTCGAAGAGTATGGCGTGGCTATCATTAATGACATCGCGGCGGGTGAAATGGATGCCGACATGTTCAGTACGGTAGCCGAATTGAATGTCCCCTACATCATGATGCATATGCAGGGAACACCCCAAAACATGCAGCAACATCCTCACTACGACAACCTGTTGCGCGAGGTTTTCCTGTACTTTGCCCGCAAGGTGCAGCAGCTGCGCGACTTGGGTGTGAAGGATATCGTGCTCGACCCTGGCTTCGGCTTTGGCAAGACGCTGGAGCATAATTACCAGCTGATGGCCCATTTGGAGGAATTCCGCCTCTTCGAGCTACCTTTGCTGGTGGGTGTGTCGCGCAAGTCAATGATCTACCGATTGCTGGACACGACACCTCAGGAGGCCTTGAACGGCACGACTGTACTCCATACGTTGGCTCTGATGAAGGGGGCCGATATCCTGCGTGTGCACGATGTACGCCAGGCCGTCGAGGCGGTCAGGATTGTCGAGGCGATGAAGGCGGCGTCAGTTGGCGATTAGAATATAGTTTTATCATTATTTATATCGTATAGATTGTGTTTTTCGAGTTTGGCATAAAAGACTTTATAGACATCTTGTCGGTGGCTTTCCTGTTGTACTACAGCTACAAGCTGATGAAGGCATCGGGGTCGATCAATATCTTTACGGGTATCCTGGTGTTCATCTTGATATGGCTGGTAGTGTCGCAGGTGCTCGAGATGAAGCTGCTCGGCTCCATCTTTGATAAGTTGGTCAGTGTGGGAGTGCTGGCCTTGATTGTGCTCTTTCAGGAGGAGATCCGTCGTTTCCTCGTGACGCTTGGCTCGCACCATCATGCCAGTGCGCTGGTACGCTTCTTCACAGGTAATAAGAAAGATGGTATGGAGCACGAAGACATCATGCCTATCGTGATGGCTTGCATCAGTATGGGCAAGCAAAAAGTGGGTGCATTGATTGTCATCGAGCGCGACATGCCGCTGGATGACGTGGTGCGTACGGGCGATGTGATAGATGCCAACATCAACCAGCGGCTCATTGAGAACATCTTCTTCAAGAACAGCCCCCTGCACGATGGAGCGATGGTTATCAGTAAACAACGTATCAAGGCGGCTGGTTGTATTTTACCTGTGTCTCACAACTTGGACATCCCTAAGGAGCTGGGCTTGCGCCATCGGGCGGCGATGGGTATTTCGCAGGTGTCCGACGCACACGCCATCATTGTGTCCGAAGAGACAGGCGCTATCTCCGTGGCCCACAAGGGGCAGTTCTACCTCCGTCTGAATGCCGAAGAGCTGGAGCGTCTGCTGACGAAAGATAATTGATAATGTGGGCTTAAATCTCCATTAGTTAAGCATCAGGCTCATGTAGGGATGCTGGGGAGCCAGTATCTTTGTGGTGAGCTCAGAGATCGTAAGTGCCAGATGGCTGCCCGTCAGTCGTTTGGCACTTTTCATACAGTGCCCATTGTTCAGGTAGTAATAGCCGTTGTTCACGTCGAGCTGTTCATCTGTAATGGTAAGATTCCATTCGATGTTCGGATAGGTGGCGGCGAAGAGTTGAAGGACAGCATGGACGTCGATGATACGGGCCATGCCCAGCTTTTCCCCTTCCCTTTCTTTGGAAACAGGACAAAGCAGACGCAGGTTGGTTTGCCCATTCATCTGGCAAATATGCTGAAGCAGAAGGTGGGCTTCTTCTTCCGAGTCGGCCAGCAGTTCGCCTACCAGCAGACCGTTTGGTTCGTCTGGATAAACGAAAGCCATAGCAGCTGTGGCATCGTATTGTTGCATCGGATGCAGAAGATAAATATGGCCGCCGCTCAATTGCAGGTCGGCTAGGATCACCTTGAAATCTTCTGCTGTATGCTGGATACAACAGGGGCGATGCTGCATCTTTTGTTCGAAACAGGCGTAGAGTTGTGGATCGAAACTATCTGTAATTGTAATTGAATAGTCAGGTGTCAGGATGGAATCGGTATCTTTGGTGAAGATATCAGTCTGCACATGAAAGACAGGAGCATATCCACTACGTGTATAGTAATCGAAGAGCCAGGGCTCGGCAGGAATGAGCGTGGACAACAATATGCCTTGAGTATGCATTCGTCCAAAGGACTCGGCCAGCAATTCACGCATGACGCCTTTACCTCGGAAATCAGGATGAGTGCACGCCCCCGATATATAGGAGGTGTCTATCGTTTTTCCACAGAAAGTCATAGGATAGGGAAGCATCTGCAAGGCTGCAATGACAGATTCGCCGCTTTGGATGGCGATATTAACCTCGTTGCTGTATCTCATCCGAAAATACAAGTCGGTGAAGGCGGGACTGTCATGGAAGCATCGTTCCCATAGTTGTCTGACTTTCTCTTTCATGATGCTATGCTTACCATTTGATAGGTTCTACAGGCTCGTCGCGAAGGCAGGCGGTGTATTTCTCCAGAATAATAGCAGGCTGATAAGACAACTTGGCCTTACGTAGTCCTTCGATGCCTAGGTCTTCTTCGCGATTGATGTAGACGTATTGTTCGGGGATGTGATTGGCAAACTCATAATTGATCATGGCGTACGAACCTTCAATGCGAGTATCTGCCTTTTCCACATGTACGCCGAAGGTGTCTTGGTTGATGGGCATGCCAAACGTAAAAGCTGCAATGCGTCCGTCTATGTGTAGAATACCTCCCGTCAGGCCCAATTCCTCGAAGTGGTGGAGAGCGTAGATCAGTGCCCGCCGTTCGTTGCCTGTTCCTTCATGTTGGTCGCAGTTGTTGGCCTTGCACCATTCGGCTTCCAGTTCGAGGCATTCTTGAATGCGGTCGGGGGTGATGGGAGTATATTCGTAGTTGGGATACATCCGCTTGAATTTGTTCACATGGTTGCGCTTGGGTTGGAATTTTTTTCCTGCCAATGTCGCCAAGTCAGTACGCAGATACAGATAGTCTGCATAATCGCGGTCGGCTGTAAACAGGAAGCGGCCGGGCATTAAAGCCTCCAGCTCTTCACACATGTCTGTACAGATACCTAGCAGGCAGAAAGGTGCCTTTTCTTCATGAGCATCTTGTATCATAGCCTCCAGCACTTGACCCAGGTTGCCTTGTCCGATAGGCATCATGTATACCAATTCGCCTTCAGCCCAGAACTTCAGTAGCAGATAACCGTTCAGGACAGCAAACTGGGTGTTGTATAGGAAACGCCAGCTGCATAGATTCGAGAATGACAGATCACAGTTCCTTCTTAAACTGTGTTGTGTAAAGGAGGTTATTAATTCTTTGTCCTTGGGGGTGATATCTTTAAAGTCAATCATAACCGTTTGTTGTAAGGGACCTGTTATTAGAATGACAAAGATAGGAAGATTTTGCTAAAGTAGTCCCAGAAGCCTTAAAATTGTAGGGGTAAATAATGCGGTAAAGATGCCGTTTAGGGTCAGGCCTAAGCTAGCAAAAGCGCCGTATTTTCGGCTGACTTCCATCGCTGTTGAGGTACCGACGGCATGGGCAGCTGTTCCCAAAGACAATCCTTGCGCCATTGGGCTTCCAATATGAGTCAGTCGCATGGTCTTGAAGCCTAATATTCCTCCCAGCAAGCCGACGCAGACTACTACGGCAGCCGTAAGCGAGGGAATACCGCCCAACGATTTGGTTACTTCCATCGCAATGGGGGTAGTGACAGATTTGGGGGCTAAAGAATAGATGATTTCATCAGAGGCTCCCATCCATTTGGCAATTAATACGACAGATACCACACCCACGATACAGCCGGCCAGCTGGGATAATAGGATAGGCAACAGTTGCTTTTTGATTGTTTCCAATTGCAGATAGAGGGGGACTCCTAAAGCTACAACGGCAGGTTTCAACCAAAATTCAATGAGATGTCCGCCTTGATTATAGGTCTCATAACTGATACCTGTCATTTTCAGAAACAAGATAAGCAGGGCAATGGTTAGCAATATGGGGTTGAGCAACATGATGCCTGTCTTTTTCTGCAACAGCTTGGCGAAGAAAAAGATGCCGAACGTGATGGCTAGCAAGAAAAATTCGTTTTCTAGGAAGTTCATTTGATTTTACGTGTTAATTGGTGAACCCATCCAGTGACTACTATTACCAATAGGGTGCTGACGAGCGAGGCGGTGACGATGGGCCAGAATTCAGCCGCAATAACGTTGAAGTACAGCATCAGTGCCACGCCTGGCGGCACGAAGAAGAAACCAAGGTTAGCAACCAGAAAGTCGGACATACCTTGTACCCAATGTAATTTGATCCAACCTAACTTGAGGAATAGGGTAAGTAACAGCATGCCGATGATGCTTGACGGAAGTTTGATGCCTGTTAACCAGACAATCAGTTCACCCAAAGCCAAACATCCGAAAAGAATGGCACATTGACGAATCATAACTAAAAAACTAATACCTTATGTTATTCTATTGAAAACGGGTGCAAAGGTAGTCATTCTGCTTATAGAGTGTACTCTTCTGCTGTATTTTCTTCTGGTTGGTTTAGGGATACTAGGCATTGGAAAGGATTGTAGTGTTAAATATTATAATAATTAGATTCCTACTGGCAAATATTCTCAGAATTGCAATGTGGATATTGCAAAATTGTGTATTTTTGCAGCGTGATAAACACGTTTTACCGACTATTAATCCACAATCTTAATATATCATGCAAAGATTAATTAATGAAATTCTTGAACGCGCGAAGGCTGATCGCCAACGCATTGTTCTTCCCGAAGGTACAGAAGAACGTACTTTAAAAGCCGCTAATCAAATTTTGACAGACGGAATTGCTGACCTGATTCTTTTGGGCAATCCTGATGAGATCCATGCTTGTGCCAAAGAATGGGGATTAGGCAATATTAGTAAAGCTACTATCATTGATCCTGCCAATCATCCGAAACAGGAAGAGTATGCACAGCTGTTGTGTGAGCTGCGTAAGAAGAAAGGTATGACCATTGAAGAAGCTCGCAAACTGGTGCTCGATCCGCTCTATTTAGGTTGCCTTATCATTAAGAATGGTGATGCCGATGGCCAGTTGGCGGGTGCTCGTAATACAACAGGCGACGTGTTGCGTCCTGCTTTGCAGATTATTAAGACAGCTCCGGGCATTACATGCGTGTCTGGTGCTATGTTGCTGTTGACTCATGCTCCTGAGTATGGTAAGAACGGCATTCTGGTGATGGGTGATGTTGCTGTAACTCCGGTACCCGATGCTTCACAATTGGCTCAGATTGCTGTATGTACTGCACGTACGGCGCGCGCTGTTGCCGGTCTCGATCCGAAAGTTGCTTTGTTGAGCTTCTCAACGAAGGGCTCGGCTAAACATGAGGTCGTAGACAAGGTTGTTGAGGCTTTGAAGATCGCTAAGGAAATGGCTCCTGATATTGCCATTGACGGCGAATTGCAGGCAGATGCAGCTCTGGTTCCCGAAGTAGGTGCCAGCAAGGCTCCCGGATCGTCCATTGCCGGACATGCCAACGTATTGGTTGTGCCGAGTCTTGAAGTAGGTAACATTTCTTATAAGCTGGTACAACGCTTGGGACATGCCGATGCTGTAGGTCCGATCCTTCAGGGTATTGCCCGTCCGGTGAACGACCTGTCACGCGGATGTTCTATCGAAGATGTATACCGTATGATTGCCATTACAGCCAATCAGGCTATTGCAGCAAAAGCCAATAAATGATTAACCTTAAATAGAAAGTAAGATTATGAAAGTTTTAGTTCTCAACTGCGGTAGTTCGTCTATCAAATATAAATTGTTCGATATGGACCATAAAGCTGTCATTGCACAGGGTGGTATTGAGAAAATCGGTCTGCCTGGTTCATTTCTGAAGTTGACTTTACCGAATGGTGAAAAGAAAATTCTGGAAAAAGATATTCCAGAACATACGGTAGGTGTAGAGTTCATTCTGAATACTCTCATCTCACCTGAGTATGGTGCTATCAAGTCGTTGGATGAAATCAATGCTGTTGGCCATCGTATGGTACATGGCGGTGAGAAGTTCAGCAAGTCTGTTCTGCTGACCCAAGAAGTGCTCGATGCCTTTACTGCTTGCAATGATTTGGCTCCGCTGCACAATCCGGCAAATCTGAAAGGTGTTCATGCGATCGATGCTATTCTGCCGAACGTACCTCAGATCGGTGTATTCGATACGGCTTTCCATCAGACGATGCCTGATTATGCTTACATGTATGCCATCCCTTACGAACTTTATGAGAAGTATGGTGTACGTCGTTATGGCTTTCACGGAACTTCTCACCGTTATGTGTCAAAACGTGTATGCGAGTTCCTGGGTATTCAGCCCGAAGGCACAAAAATCATCACTTGCCACATCGGTAATGGTGGATCTATCTCGGCAATCAAGGATGGTAAGTGTGTAGATACCAGTATGGGACTTACTCCGTTGGAAGGCTTGATGATGGGTACACGTAGTGGTGACATCGATGGTGGTGCTGTAACATTCATTATGGAAAAAGAACATCTGGATGCTGCCGGTGTATCTAACCTGCTCAACAAGAAGAGTGGTGTGATGGGTATCTTTGGCAAGTCGAGCGATATGCGTGACTTGGAGAATGCCGTAACTGCAGGTGATCCGAAAGCTATTCTGGCAGAAAATATGTACTTCTATCGCATTAAGAAATACATTGGTGCTTATGCTGCTGCTTTGGGTGGTGTTGATGTCATTGTCTTTACAGGTGGCGTAGGCGAAAATCAGGCTTCAGCTCGTTGGGGTGCTTGCTCTGGTTTGGAATATATGGGTGTGAAGCTGGATGCTGAAAAGAATAAGGTACGTGGTGAGGAAGCGGTTATTTCGACCGACGGTTCGAAAGTTAAGGTAGTTGTAATTCCTACTGACGAAGAACTGATGATTGCTTCTGATACCATGGCTATTTTGAACAAAGAAGCATAAATCGATTTTACTAATCGTGTTAGAGAGGATGTATCCTGATGGATGCATCCTCTTTTTTTAACATAATCTTCATTTTCTGACGGAGGAGATTTCTTATCTTTGTCCAGTCAAAAAAAGTAATATCCATTAAAATATAGTATCATTATGAAGAGATTGACTTATTTGTTACTGTTTGTCCTGGTGGCAAGTATGACGTATGCCCAGCAGGCCAAGTATGTATTCTTCTTTATCGGTGACGGTATGGGAGTGAATCAGGTGAATACCACTGAAATGTTTCGGGCTGAAATGGAAGATGGACGTATCGGCACTCAAAAGCTTTTGTTTGGCTCGTTTCCAGCTGCCGGTATTGCTACATCTTACTCTGCTAGTAATTCGGTAACAGACTCTTCGGCAGGCGGTACTGCGTTGGCTACAGGCTCGAAGACCTACAACGGTGCCATCGGTGTAGGCGTTGATAAAGAACCTCTGGAAAGTGTGGCCTATAAGGCTAAAAAGAGTGGAAAGAAGGTTGGTGTTGTCTCTACCGTTAGTGTAGACCATGCTACGCCGGCTGCTTTTTATGCTCATCAGCCCGATCGTAACATGTATTATGAGATTGCTTTGGAATTGCCTAAGAGCGGTTTCGACTTTTTTGCCGGTGCCGGTTTCTTGAAGCCTGCGATGACTTATGACAAGCAGGAAGCTCCTTCTATTTATCCTATCATGGAAGAGGCCGGTTATACCATTGCACGTGGATTGAAAGAGTATGAAGAAAAAGTTGCTTCTGCAAAAAAAATGATACTCCTCCAAGCCGAAGGAACTTCTGCGGATTGTCTGCCTTATGCCATTGATCGTAAAGATGGTGATTTGACTTTGGCGGATATTACGAAAAATGCGATAGATTTTCTGACTAAGGATAATAACAAGGGATTTTTCCTGATGTTGGAAGGCGGAAAGATAGACTGGGCTTGCCACAGCAACGATCCAGCTACAGTCGTGAAGGAAGTGATCGACATGGACAATGCAATTCGTGTGGCATACAAATTCTATCAGAAACATCCGAAGGAAACCCTGATTGTCGTTTCTGCTGATCATGAAACTGGTGGCTTGGGTATGGGTACCGGTACATACACATTGAACCTGAAAGCGTTGGATTACCAGAAACAGTCTGTTGATTTATTGTCGCGTGCCATGACCGATTTGCGCAAAGCTAAAGGCAACAAGGTGACATGGGAGGAAATGAAGGCTTTGTTGACGGAGCGTATGGGCTTTTGGAAAGATCTGGAACTGACTTGGGAGCAAGAAAGACTGTTGCGTGATGAGTTCGAAGACTCGTTTGTAAAGAATAAGGTCGTTTTTGAGGAAAGTCTTTATTCCAAGACCGAACCCTTGGCTGCAGCAGCCAAAAAAGTAATGAGTCAGATCGCTCATTTGGGATGGACCAGTGGAAGTCATACGGCAGAGTATGTTCCTGTTTATGCCATAGGAGCCGGATCTCAATTATTTATGGGTAAGATGGATAATACGGATATTCCCAAGCGCATAGCCAAGGCTGGAAGATACAAATAACATAATAATTACAGAGCTCTTGTTTCATACAACACTGCATGTGTCCCTGAAAGAGAAATCAGACAGGGAAACATGCAGTGTTTTTTTGTTGTTACAGATTTGCCTCGGCTACTACCTGTCCGTCGAACAGGTTGATGACGCGGTCGGCAAAGCCGGCATCGTGCTGCGAGTGCGTCACCATGACGATGGTAGTACCCTCCTTGTTCAGTTCCTTCAGCAGATCCATCACTTCCTTACCGTTCTTCGAGTCGAGGTTACCGGTCGGTTCGTCGGCCAGAATCAGTTTCGGGTTGGCCACTACGGCACGGGCAATGGCCACACGCTGCTGCTGACCGCCCGAGAGCTGCTGCGGGAAGTGCTTGGCGCGGTGGCTGATGGCCATACGCTCCATCGCCTGCTCGATACGCTGCTTGCGTTCACTGGCAGGCACGCCCATGTAGAGCAGCGGCAGTTCGATGTTCTCATACACGTTCAGCTCGTCAATCAGGTTAAAGCTCTGGAATACGAAGCCGATGACACCCTTACGCAGGCTGGTGCGCTGGGCTTCGGTATATTTCGACACTTCCGTGCCGTTCAGGTAATATTCTCCCTCCGTGGGGTTGTCTAGCAGACCCAGAATGTTGAGCAGGGTGGACTTACCGCAACCTGACGGTCCCATGATGGCTACAAATTCACCTTCATTCACTTCGATGTTCACATTGTTCAAAGCCAATGTCTGTACTTCTTCTGTACGGAATACTTTCTGCAAGTTTACTGTCTTGATCATAATCTTAAAGTTTTTGTGTCTTTCCCATTTGATGGAGAAAGACGGATTAAATATACTGGTTAATTTATAAAAATCAGTTCTTCAGTGTTCTTTATTTTTCTTATTCTCTTTTCATCACCTCTGCCGGATTGACCTGCGACGCCCGGCGTATCTGCCACAGCACGGTGAGCAGGGCGATGACGGCCACCGTCAGGCCCGCCACGAGGAAAATCCACAGCGAGAGCGGGGCATGATGGGGGAAGTCCTCCATGTAGCGGTGGATGGCGATGTAGGCAACGGCGGCACCCGTCACGAAGGCGGCTCCCAGCAGGAAGAGGTACTTGCGCAGCAGCAGGCGGCAGATGTCGGCCACCTGTGCGCCGTGCACCTTGCGCAGGGCTATCTCGCGGTATCGCTGGCGGATGTCGTAGAGCGACAGCCCGAACAGCCCCAGGCAGGCGATGACGATGGCTATCAAGGCAAAGGTGATGACGATGCGCGTCACCTTCCGGTCTTCCTCGTGCAGGCGGGCTATCTCGTCCGTGATGAACGAATAGTCGAAGTCGCCCCGGCCCACAGCCTCCTGGTAGAGGTCGCTGAGGAAAGAGATGGCTTCCTTCCGCTTGCCAGGGGCGATGGAGAGGAACGTGAAGTCGCGCCAGCTGTCCTGATAAATGAAGACAACCGGCTGATTCCCGCCTGACAAGTGACCGGTGCGGAAGTCATCCACCACGCCTATGATGTCGTAGGAGGGAATCTCATTCCAGTCGTCACCCGAACGGTACCAGAAGCGTTGGTTCGGTGTGACCTTCTCCGTCCGCCAGTCCCGGATGTGCAGGGCCTGGAGGAAAGCCCGGTTGGCTATCAGCTTGCAGGCATATTTGTCCTCCTCCCCGTTCCATCTCCGGCCTTCCAGCAGCCGGAAGCCGAAGAAGTCCATGTATTCGCGCGAGGCCCAGAGGTGGCAGGCCTCCACCTCCTGACCGTCGTCCGTACGGAAGCGGGTATCCGGTTGCAGATTGTAGGGCGGGATGCCATAAGTCATTCCTGTAAACAAAGGTGACTCCCCGATGCGTTTTTCCAGCAGGGCAAAGGCGGCCTCTTTCTTCTTCAGCTCTTGTTCTCCGATTTCCCAGTTACTTATGGCCGCTGGGTTCTCTTTCCAAAACTGGCACTGAATGATGTCCTCCGTGCGGTAGCCCACGTCCGTATGCAGCAAGAACTGCAAGTGGCGGCTCAGGTAGATGGCGGCTACCGTCAGGCAAAAAGCAATGACGTATTGCAGGAAGAGGAACACCGTGCGCGAACGGGTTGCCTTACCTCCTACCCCCACCTGACTGAGCGAACGCATAGGGGCGGCATACGCATAGCGCCAGTAAGGCGGCAGCATGGTGAAGAGCGGCAGCAGGAACAGCACAGCCGCGGACAGCAGCAGGTCGAAACGCAGGTCGCCTTGTACGGGAATGTCGAACCACACGTCCACCAACCGCCGCGTCACCTCTACCAGCAGCCAGGCCAGAAAGACGACCGCCGCATTCAGGCAGACATTCTCCGCATAGAGCTGGAGGAAGATTTGCCCTTTGCCGGCTCCTAATACCTTCTTCATGCCCAGTTCGCGGCCCCGCTTCAGCATCACGACCGAATAGAGGTTCATGTAGTTGAGCAAGCCTACCAGCAGAATCAGCCCCACTACCAGTCCGAGCAGCCTGAGCACGTCCGGACGACCCTGGGTTACCGAGTCGACATAAGCAGATACCTGCCTGCTCAGGTAGAAGTCCTTTAGCGGAATGAGCTGGTAATAGACGGCCTGTTGTCCATAGCATATCAGTTGCATGGGGGTACGGTTGGCCTGGTTTATCTCGTTCCCGTCCTCGGGGCGGTGCAGGCGTACCACTTCGTAGGCCACCCGGCTCCAGTCCCTCATCAGATATACCGATAAGACGACATCGAACTGGAAAGAGGACTTTGTGGACGGCTCCTTCAGGATGCCAGCCACACGGACGGGCTTACCCGACGACGTAACCAGCTCCTTGCCCACGGCATGCTCGGTCCCGAATATCCGTAGAGCGGCCTGTGGCGTCAGCAGGGCTTCGTCGGGCTTTAGTTGCAGACTGCCTTCCTTGCAGCCGTAAGGTATCAGGTCGAAGAACAGGCTGTCCACCACTATGGTATTTACCGCATAGCGATAGTCGTCCTTCGCCACAAAGTCATCGTCAAACATCATAAACCGGCTGAACGCCTCCACTGCCGGATGATCCAGCGGATTGCGGTAATTGGGGTCTTTGTTCCGGTCCTCGCTCTCGCCCAATGACCCTCTCGGTTCTCCTTCTTTGAAAACGGCTGTCAGGAAGGTTCGTTCGACCTCGGGTACAAAATGATTGACGGTGCACTCCTGGTGGATGTAACGCACCAGCACAAAGACACAACCCAGGCTCAGGGCCAGTCCCAGCACATTGATGGCGGTGTAGGTCCTGAAGCGCAGGATGGTACGGATGGATAAGAGTAATGCTTTCATATATTCATTATTTATTTTATTCATTCTTCATTGCTTCCACCGGCTTCACCCGGCTCAGCATCCAGCCTTGCAGGCAGACGATGAGGGCCGACACGCCCCATACGACAACCAGCGGCCACACAAAGATGCCGACCGAAAGCGGGGCACGGTAGGCAAACTGCTCCAGCCAGCGTTGCATCAGCCACCAGGCGACGGGCATGGCCAGCACGTAGGCCACTGCGGCGTAGAGGCAGAAGGGCTTGTTGAGCAGCCAGATGATCTGTCCGCGCGTGGCGCCGTGCACCTTGCGGATGCTGATTTCGCGTATCCGCTGGCGGGTGGCATACCAGGCGATGCCGAACAGGCCGAAGCCCGTCAGCAGCAGGCCGATGAGGGCGTAGAACGTCAGGATGCGCGACAGCGAAAGCACCTTTCCGTTGCGCTTCATGAAGTCCTGGTGCATGTCCGTGTATTGGAAGGGCTGGCCGGGATGAAGCTCGTTCCACACGGCTTCAATCTGTTGCAGCGTCTCCGCACGGTTCTCGGGGCGCAGGCGGATTTGTACATAAAATCCTTTTTGTAAATCATTTGTTGAAAGCAGTTTGATAATAAGCGGCGTTACAGATTCTTCCAACGAGTTTACAGGAAAGTCACGTACCACGCCAGCTATCACCGCTAAGCTATCAGACGCCTCCGCATCAAATTCACGCAACGAATGACCGATAAACTCTGTACCCGCAGGTATCAGCAAACGGACAAAACTTTCGTTTACCAGTATCGGGCGGGCTTGCCGATCCAGCAGACGGTCCGGCCGGTCACCACTCAACTGTTCGATACGTATGGTACCAAGCAAGGTCGAATCGCCTTCCAATGTCAGCAGGTTTGTGCGTACTTCTTCGCCACCGGCGGTCTGAATACTCAGCTGGCGTATCCAGGCATTCAATATGGATGATTTCGAAAGGGTCATAGACTCAATATTCCTGACCCGTTTTTCCAACTCGGCTTTGAAGGGTGCCAGTGGGACGCCAAACGCATCCCCTATCTCGATGCAGTTCTCGTAGCGCGAGGCCTGCCGTTCGGTCAGGGACATCTGGTTGCGCGCCACGAGGGTGGCCAGCAACAGGCCGATGGAGATGGCAAACTGAACCGTCACCAGCACGGCCACGAAGCGCTGCTTGCGTCGTCCGCCGTAGAGTGTGCGGTACTGGCTGAACGACAGGCGCGACAGGCGGCGACTGATGTACCAGGCCGGTATGACGGACATCACCAGGATGAACACCAACAGCCAGGGCAGCATCTGGCTGCTGAAGAAGAAGCCCATCGTGAGCCGCGAACCCAGCAGGCCGTTGAACACCGCCAGGCAGTCGTTCACCAGCAGGATGGACAGAAGGAACGCCAGCACCACCGTCAGGAAGGCGTCGCCGAAAAGTTGCAGGCGGATGTTGCGCAGCGTGCTGCCCATCAGTTTCTCCACGTGGATCATGCGGAGCTGTTGCAACAGGCGCGAGAGGCTCATGTTAGTGTAGTTGCAACAGGCGATGACCAGTATCAGCACCGCCGCCAGCAGGCTGATGTAGAGCGTCTGCACGGGTGTCTGGTTGATGTAGTCGAGAACTTGCTGCGAAGCGTCGTCGAGTGTGGTGAAGCAGACGGCTTCCAGCGGGTCGAGGTAATACTTCGTCTGGTCGGGCAGCATGGTGGGCACCTTGTCGGCGTTTATCTTGTCGGCCAGGCGGGCGGCGTTTGTTCCTTTCGAAAGCTTCAGCAGGGTAAGTCCTCCCCAGAAGAAGTCGGGGTCATGAGCAATCAGCATGTCGAAGCGCATGAGCGACTGACCTCGTTCCTTGAGTACCGCCGCCACTTCATACGTGCGGGTCTCGCCAAACCGCATGTGTACCTCTACCTGTTTTCCTACGGCTTGCTCTTCTCCGAAAAGGCTGCGGGCACATGCCGCGCTTAGGGCCATCTTGCCCGGTTCGCGGAGTGCCTGCTCCAGATTGCCTTCTGCCGCATGGTAATCGAAAAAGCGGGTCAGCGTCGTATCGGCCGACAGCATCATGAAATCACCTTCCACCTTTTGTTCATTCACTTTGCAGTAGAGCAAATCCAGTTTGCCCAACCGCAGGATGTCTTCTACTTCGGCATAACTGTTTTTCAGTCGCGGCGGGATTTCGGCAGCAGCAAAGGCTACCCGTTTTCCTTCGGTCATCGGGTCGTCCTGCCGCAGGAAGACGATGCGGTCGCGGTCGGGGTTACGCCCCTCCAGCCCGTGTTCATGTACGAAATACGTCATCAGCAGGTTGGTACATGCCAATCCCAAGGCCAGACTGGCCACGGAGACGAGGAAGAACACCTTGTTCCGCCACCAGCTCCTGAGAATCATTTTCAGTGTTACGTTCAGTATCATAGTCTTTATTGTAATATGTTGTTATTCAGTCGTTAATCAGTTTATTTTTGTTTATCCGAAATAAACTGTCAGTTTAATGGCTTTAAACTGTCAGTTTAAACGGAGTAAACTGCCGGTTTAAACGGGTTGTACTGCCGCCACGAAGCGTTTCCTTGCTCTGCAAAGCCGTTGCAGTGTTTCTGCAAATCCGTTACAGTGTTTCTGCAAAGCGTTTGCAATGTCTCTGCAAAACGTTTGCAACGTGTCTGCAGGACGTTTGCATCGTAGCGACAGGATGTGCATCATTCTCTTTTCACCACTTCCGCCGGATTCTCGTTCGCCGCCCGCCACACGCGCCAGCCGATGCAGAGGGCTACCAGCAGCGCCATGCCGAGGAAGATGACGGCATAGAGCCACCAGCTGAGGGGCGTCTGCTCCACATAACTCTCCAGCCAGCGTTTCATCAGCACATAGCCCACGGGGAAAGCTATCACGGCAGCTGCGGCGAGCAGCAACAGGTATTCGCGGGCAAAGAGGCCGAGGATGTCGCCCACCCGTGCCCCGTTCACCTTGCGGATGGCCACCTCCTTGCGGCGGCGTTCGCAGCTCAGGGTTATCATGGAGAAGATGCCGAAAGCAGATACCAGGATGCAGACGGTGGAAACAAAGGCCAGCAGGCGCATCAGCAGGTGTTCGGCCTTGAGATAGGCATTATACTCGTCCATGACGTTCACCAGCCGGTAATGCACTTCGGGATAGTCCTTGGCAAAGAGACTGTCCACGCGATGACGAAGTTCGGGCCAACAGCCTTCGTGGTACTTCAGCAGAATATCGTCATGGGCAATCCATTCAGTTTGACATACATAAAGCGTCGGCTGTATAGGAATGGTAGGAGCAGTGATATGTAAATCGCGTACTACACCGGTTACTGTGGCTTGCCGTTTGTCGCGATAAGTAACGGTCATTCCCACCGGATTGGCTACTCCCATCACCCGCACAGCCGATTCGTTCAGCATAATCTCTCCCCTGCCGCTATTTGGTCGGATAAATTTGCCTGCCGCTAAGCGGATGCCATAGAAAGAGGCCAGTGTATCGTCCATACAGGCCATGCGCATGTTTTTGATTTCAAGGCCTTCCGGCTTTCCTTCCCAGTCGATGGAAGTGGCGGCCACAGCTCCTTCGGGCAAAAGGCCTGTATAGTCCGTAAGTACCCGACTGACAAAAGGCATCTGGCGGACACGGTCCACAATCTCGTCCTTCGCATTGTCGGGATAGAGGAAGGTGAAGGCGGCGATGTTGCGGCGTTCCCAGCCCAGGTCGGTATGTTGCAAATAGTTCAGCTGTTTCATCAGCACCACCGTACAGAAAATGGCCAGCAGACTGATGAAGAGCTGCAAGCCCACCATCACCTTGAGACGGCGGCCCGACCGGCTACGTTCAGGCCGCAGGGAAGAATAGCGGAAAACGAAGGGCAGCAACAATACCAGAGAGAGGGCCAGCACCATCAGGAAATAGAGCAGCGACTCACCATACACGTTGCCCTCCACGCCCGAAAGTCGCTGGAAAGACGGTTGCAACAACTCGACCAGCACAAAGCCTAAGAAACCTGAAAGCAGGACGAGCAGGGAATATTCGGTGGTGAGCATTGCGAAGAGCCCCCTACCGGAAGAGCCGCACACGCGCCGCAATGCCAGCTCACGACGGCGGATGTCCATGCGCGAGAGGAACAGGGCCAGGTGGTTGAACAGCGAACAGAGGATGACCAGCCCGCCCGCCGCGGCAAACAGCACGAGGTAGGAGAAGCTGACAAGCCGTTCCTCGTTGAACGAAGCCTGACGGACTTCGGAAAGAGGCATCAGGCGCAGGCAGCCGGTAATCTTGCGGTAGCGGTCGTCCGTCTGCTCGGCATAAGCACGGAACTTCTCTTCCAGTGCCTGGGGTGATACACCCGGGGCAAGACGTACCACCACCTCGAAACCTGCATTATACCACTCGTTCTGCCATTTGCGGAAGTAAGCTCCCTCGCAGATAAATCCGAACGAAAAATTGCTGTGCGGCAGGTCATTGACAATGGCACAGACAGTGGTTTCCTGATCGTTATACTCAACCTTACGGCCAAGCACGTCCGTCGTGCCGAACAAGCGCTGCGCCGTCCGCTCCGTCAGGGCTACCTGTCCGTCCGTATAAAGGAAATCGGGGGTACCTGCCAATATATGGATGCCGAAGAGGTCCATAAAGCAGGAGTCCAACTGTATGCTGGGCAGCTCCAGTGCCGGTTGCCCCTCCAAGCCTAACTTCCAATTCGGATAACGGGTGAAGGCACAGGCTGCCTCCACTTCGGGGAACTCCTGCTTCAGCAGTGTGGAGACGGGATAAGGTACATTGGGTGACAGGCCGCCGGACTCGATGGCTGTCTCGGCATAGAGCAGGTACATGCGGCCGGCCCCCTCGTAACGGCTGTCGAACGATGCTTCGTAGCGCATCCACAGATTGGCAAAGGCGAAGCAGGCAAAGCCCACGGCCAGTCCTGCCACGTTGACGGCGGTCTGCATGCGGTACTTCAGCAGATTACGCCAGGCGATTTTCAAGTAATGTCTTATCATCATATTTTGTCTAACATTTAACAGTTTATATCCTATAGGCCGGTCGAAGGTCTTGACCAACACTGGTCAAAGGTCTTGACCAGTACTGGACAAAGGTCTTGTCTAACCCTAGACAATCGTCTTGTCTAAGCCTGGACAAGACGATTGTCCAAAAGGAGAATCGGCCTCATTCCCGCTTGATGACCTCCGCCGGATTCTCGTTCGACGTCCTCCAGATGCGGTGGCCGATGCTGGCAACCACACAGGCGGCAATGCCGACAAAGATAAGCAGAAACGGCAGTACACCGATTTCCACCTGACGGTTGTAATTCTCTATCCATCGTTTCATCGCCCGCCAGGCGGCGGGGAAAGCAATCAGCGAGGAAACGGCCAGCAGCAGGGCATATTCGCGGAAGAACAGGGCAAGGATGTCTCTCACCGTGGCTCCGTTCACCTTGCGGATGGCGATCTCCTTGCGACGCCGTTCGCAAGCCAGCGTCACCAGCGAGTAGATGCCGAAGATGGAGATGAGGATGCACACCACCGACGAGAACCCGAGCAACGACGACAGGGCGTCTTCCGACTTCAGATAGTTGTTGTAACATTCTTCTTCACTATAAAGGAAGAGCTTGCGGTCGGGCAGTTCGGCTCGCTGCATCTCCTCGATGCGACGGCGGCATTCGTCCCACGTACCCGGACGGTATTTGAAGAGGACGAAACAACGGGCATGCATCCATTCCATCCGGTCGGTGTTGACAAATACCGTGTTGGGCAGTTCGGCGGTGGGCGACTTGTAGGCACAGTCTTTCAGTACGCCGATGACGGTCATAGGCTCCAGTTTGCGGTTGACGAAGAACAGTTGTTTGCCTACTGCCTCTTCGGGACTCCAACCCATGCGGCGGGCCGTACTCTCCATGATGTTCACCTGCCGGTACTCCGACTTGGCCGATACCCATTCACCGGCCAGCAGCTGCATGTCGTAGAAGCGGAAGAACTCTTCACCTGCCAGCACTTCGTCGAAAGTCAAAGGTTGCTCCAGCCGGCCTTCCATGCCCGTGCATCCATCTATCTGGTACGACGAATAAGCCCCCTCGCCCAGCAGCGGCCAATAGGCCGGGCGTACCACTTCCGTCACCATAGGCAAGGCCTTGATCTTCTCGGCCCATACGTTCATATCCACATCCGTCCAGATGCTCATGGCCGCCCGTCCGCGATAGTCCAGCCCTGTATCCACACTACGCAAATGGTGCAGCTGCATCTGCATGGCCACCGTACAGAAGATGAAGGCCAGGCAGACCGTCAGCTGAAGGATGACACTCCCCTTGCGCCAGACCGTGCCCGAAAGGGCGTTGCCCGTGTGGATGTTGCCGTGCAACGACCGCTTCTGGAACAACCACACCGACAGGACGACAACGGCCATCATGGCTGCCGAGACACACGTGATGTAGAGCATCGCCGAACGATAGACCGAGAAATCGGTGTCCTGAATAAGAGAATAGCGCAAGAAAGCCGGCATCAGCAATTCCACCAGCACCATGCCCACCACCAGAGCTGCCAGCACAGTGAGCAGAAAGTCGGTGCAGAGCAGAGCTACCAGCGAACGCAGGCCTGCCCCGCAAATCTGCCGCAAAGCCATTTCCCTGCGGCGCGTACGGAATCGGTCGGCGTAGATGGTCAGGTAATTGAAGAAGGCACAAACGATGATAAGTACCCCCACGGCGGCAAACCAGGTGATATAACGGAACTGCACCGTCTGATTGTCTTTGGTAATGAAACCCTCCGTGGCACGAAGGCCCGTCAGCGGTTCCAGATAGAAACGTGTCAGTCCGGTGCTTTCTCTGTATTTGCTTTTGGTCAGCTCTTCGGGGAAGTGGGCGTTCATCTTCTCCAGCAATTGGGAGACATCCGTACCCGGCTTCACCTTGACAAGCGTCCGGTAGGTGTAGTCATTCCAGCCAGTCCGACCGTTTCCGCTGCCCAGGAAGGCATAAGGGAAATTGGTGTGCGCTCCCCAGTCGCTCACTACGGAACCGATGGTGTATTCCTTGTTCCTGTTGAGGTTGGTCACGGTCTGACCGATGACATCCGTTGTGCCAAACAGCAGGCGTGCAGTCTTCTCAGTAATGGCGATACGGTTGTCTGCCGCACCGGCGGAATGGAGGAAACTCTCGTCACCGTCCAGCGTCCGGATGTCCAGCATACGCAGGGCAGTTGTGTCGGGCATGAGTATAGGAAGCTCCAGCATCCGGTTGTCTTTTACGACAAAAAGCATACTTGTTTCAAACTGACAGTAATCTTCAATCTCCGAATAGTGTTCTTTCAGGTAACGGCCCAACGCTTGGGGTGTGTAGCTTGCGGAGGAGCCTCCGAAACTATCATCGTTCACCCCGACCAGATACAGACGGTCGGCATCGCGGTGAAAACTGTCATAAGTCATCTCGTAGTGCACCCAGAAGGCCGAAAGGGCAAAGCAGGCCAGGCCCACAGCCAGTCCCAGGATGCTGACGACGCTCTGCGTGCGGTATTTCAGCAGGTTGCGCCAGGCGATTTTCAGGTAGTGTAATATCATATCTTTGTTTTTTAATTATCATTCTCTCTTTATCACTTCCGCCGGATTGAGTCTCATGACTTGCCAAATTTTCATTCCTAAGGTAACGACTACCAGACTGCCTACCGAAATGAACATCAGCAACGGCCATTCCCAACGATAAATACAGTCTATGGTGTAACTCTGCAGCAGCGTTTTCATGGAGAGGAAAAGCAGTGGATAGACCAGCAGGAAAGTGAAGGCAAACAGCAGGATGTAAACCTTGCCGAACATCCAGGCAATGTTTCTCGAAGTGGCTCCGTTGATTTTGCGGATGGCCACTTCCTTCAGGCGGGCTACCGTGTCCATGGAGATGGCGGAGAAAATGCTGAGTACCACTAACAGCAGGCTGACAACTGCCAATACCGACATGGCTACGCGCATGGTCTTGATGATATTCAGACCTTCGTCGGACTCATTCAACATCATCAGGTCAATCGGCAGGGTGGACGGTACAAATTCGCGGCAGAGGTCGTCCAGCCGTTTCAGAAAGACAGGCAGGTCGGTCGCTTCGGTTACCTTTATATAATAGAGTTGTGCATCGGTACTGGGCATGAAAACAGAACCCATATATTGGGGGGCTTCCACCTCGTTGAACAATGCCTTGTAAACGCCTGCTATCCGATAATCCTTGTTATCCAGGCGGACTGTTCCCGTATTGCCGTCGGCATCCAGCAGCTGTTTGAAGGCTTCGCTTACATAAACCTCGCCTGAAGCATCATCGGGGACTACCTTCCCCTGCATCGGTATATGGAAGAAACGGAAGTAACGGGGACTGCCGCTGGACATGACGATATGGGCCACGCTCTTGTCCTTGCGTTCGTATTCGGTATAAACGTGGAAGTTGATCGGGTTGGAAATGCAATAACTGATGACGTCTTCCACTTCGGGCATCTTGCGTACCTCTGTCAGAATAGGTTGTATGTTGTTCTCCAGGTATTGGGTCTTCAGGGGAAGCACCACAATCCGTTCCTGCTCTCCTTCGGGCAGGGGATTGTACATCTTGTCGAACAGCAATTCGTTCGATGCGAGCCAGGTCAGGGCGACACCACCCGCAAAGAACATGGAGATGACCAGTTGCAGACCGATCATTGCATTGCGGAACGTGTGTCTTTTGCGGCTCTGCTGGAGGAAGGCATACAGGGATATCTGACGTAGCTTGCGCAGCGGGAAGCTGACAATGAGCAGGCAGACCACCACGACGACCAGGTAAACCTTCAGTTGGGTCAGATAGACATTCTGCAAACGGATATCGGGCACTTCGTCCATGGGCAGAAGACTGTATGCCAGGCCGAATGTCCATTCCGTCAGCAGGAACGAAAGAAGCAGGGCGGCCGTCATCATCAGGATGACTTCCGACGCAAGCAGGCCATACAGGCCTTTGGTATCGGAACCCAGACACTTGCGCAAGGCCAGTTCGCGCTGGCGGTTGAAGAACATCTGGATGGTGAACTTCAGGAAGTTGATCAGTCCAGACACCAGGATGAGGGAGACGACCAGCAGAAACAAGAGCTTGGCAAGCAGGGTCTGTCTGTGCTGGCTGCTCTCCGATTCGACTTGAAACTTTATCGGTTTGCCTTGCGAATCGGTCCAGGCAATCTTTTCCAATAAGGACCGGAAGCTGTTCAGGTCCATCTTTTCGGGCCGGTAGCAACTGGCGTACAGGATGTGGTTGTCTGACGGCTTTGTTACAGGAAAGTAACAGTCGGGAACCGTATTCGGATCTTTCCCCGTGGCCACACCTGCTACCTTGAACAACTGGCCCGACTGGTCGTTGACGATGCGCAAGGTCATTCCTGTCGGATTGGTGTTACCAAAAGCTTTCCGGGCAAAGGCTTCGGACAGCACCACGTCCGTAGGCCCGAATTCATTCGTTATCCCTGTTACCGAAATGCCGTTGTAGGTATAGTAATAGGCATCGGCATTGCGATAACAGACCAAGAAAGGACGCTCCTGCCCCTCTTGGTCGAAGAATACCACTTCCCGGGTATGCAATCCTTTGGAATAGGCTGTCACAGCTTCTACCCCCGCATGACGGAGTTCTTCCTCCATACGTGTAATTTCATTGGAAGAAAAGGCCCGGTTATTTACCAGTGAAAGGTTTAACCGGCGGTCGTAGTGGGGACGATGGTCGGTGGGGGCTACCGTCTCCACAAACTGATAGGTATAGCTGAAGCATACAATGCCGGCAGCCAGGCAGAGAGCCGATATCAGGCTCTGCATCTTGTATTTCATCAGGCTGCGGGCAGCCACTTTCAGGTAATGTAGTATCATTCTTGGTATAATTATTTATTCTGTGTTTATTATTCTCTCTTTATCACTTCTGCCGGGTTCTGTTGCGCCGTACGCAGGATGCGGAAGATAACCGTCAGCGCCGTAACAGCTGCCACCAGAACAAATACGCTGGCCCAATAGAAGAAACCGCAGTCGAAGAACACGATGTACATCCGCTTCCATTGCTGCAGTGCGAATCCGACCAGCGGGAAGGCCAGCAGGGCACTGACGGCCAGCAGCACGATGTACAGGCGGGCGAAGAGCAGCATGATCTGCGGCACCCCCGCTCCATTCACCTTGCGGATGGCTACCTCCTTCTGCCGGCGTTCGGTGTCAAGCGTGATGCTCGAATAGACGCCCAGCAGTGTGATGAGGATGCTGACCACGGCAAAGAACAGCACGATGTTCTTCATCGTATATTCCAGCGGCTGACGGTCGTGGATGTCGTCGAGCAACGCCCCTACCCGTACAGGCACGCTTTCGGGCAAAGCCTCACGGAGCAGTTGTTCCACCCGTGCCTGGACTTCCTGTACCTGGCCACTGTGGCACTTCAGATAGCAGTGACCGATGTAGTCGGACGGATTGTAAAGGAGGAAGATGTAACCGATGCTCTTCGAATAGGTGTCGGTCTGGAAAGGCGCACAGATGCCGCATACGCTATAGTCGTGCTGCGAGTCGTAAAGAGGCATTCCCAGTATGTCTTTCTCCATCCGTTGCTGCCAGGTACGGTCGGCCACGATGTCGGCTTCTGTCTTTGGAGCGCGTCCCTGCTCCAGCGGGATATTCATGAAGGAGAAGAAATTGGCGGGGACACGCATCACTTCAACTTCTATCCATGAGTTGTCGTTGCCTTTCTCGGTCATCATCAGGTTGCCCGACGAACCTCCCAGATAACTGACGTCTGCCAGCAGGGCATCTTCTACAGCAGCCAGGCTCTTGAAGCGGTCGACCAGGCTCTGCTTTTCCGCATTGTTCAGGCAGGAGTAATCCAGCGGGATGCTGAGGATGGAAGCTTTTTCCTGCATGGAGAGGGTATGCAGCAGGGTGTCGCTTGTCTTTTCGGACTGCAGGTAGAGGGCCGCTGACAGGGCGACAAACAGCCAGCAGAGAAAGAACTGTACCCCCAGCATGAAGTTGCGCCCCCGATGGCTCTGACGCCTGCGCCGGCCTCCGCCAAGTCCGTCCTGCACCGATATGCGGCGGATGCGCAGTGTGGCCACCAGGCAGATACCTGCGCAAAGCAGTACCAGCAACCCGATGTATTGGGTGGCATGGCGCATGAGCAGCGACTTGCTGAACGTCATCGACATGAATTCGACAGAATAGTCCAACCTTCCGTCGGTCACTTCGATGCCCCACAGCATCAGCAACGAGGCTGCCAGTACCACCAGCAAAGACTGTACGAAGAGCAGGGTAAAGAGCTGCCCGCCGCTGCATCCGTTCACCTTCATCACGCTGAACTCTTTCGTACGGTTGAAGTAGGAACCTATCAGGAAATGGAAGAAGTTGAGCAGTCCCACCAGCAGGATGAGCAGTCCCATGGTGCCTGTAATCCAGCTGGTGATGGACAGCTGCCTGTGCTCGTAGGGAAAGCGTCCGATGGGAAATACTTGTGCTTCATAGTCCCTGTCGTACAGCCGCCAGCTGTAGTCGCGCTGCATGAACTGCTCTTCCAACTGACGGATGTCGGCATCGGGTGCCAGCAGGGCAAATGTGTTGCCTCCCGTCATCTCATGGCGCCTGTTGCTTTGCAGCAGGCCTTCGCTGTCGTTCAGCACCAGCATGTCCATCGTTTCCATGAAGTGGAGGGAATTGTTGAGCGGCGTGTCGTCCATGACGGCCTGCACGGTATAGGTGATGCCTCCGTTGTGGGGAGTGGCCGATGGCGAGGTGGGCAGCCGGCGGGTCATGACACATGTCTTTCCGATGGCTTCGGCCTCGCTACCGAAGATGCGGACGGCTGTCGAACGGCTCATCACCAGCGCATTGGGCGTATGGCTGGCCCCCTCCCAGCTTCCAGCCACGATGCTGGGCGTAAAGATGCGGGCATAGAGGCTGTCCGTCTCCATCCGCTTCAGCTCGTAGGGCAAGGTCTTGCCGGGCCTTACCTCGATGTCGAAGGGCATTTGGCGGGGATAGGTGACAAACGAAAGGGCCTCTACCCCCTTTGCCCAGCCGCGCATGTCCTCGCAGAGCGGTACGGGTGTGCCGGAGAAATAATTGTCCTGTTCGCTATCGTACAAACTAACCAGTACAATCCGCTTGTAGTTGTCGAAACAATGGTTGGTAGACTGTATGAAACGGCTGCAATACAGGCAGACGCAGAAGCTGAACAGGCCCACGGCCAGTCCGATGATGGAAATGATATTCTGCGTTCTGTATTTCAGCAGGTTTCTGATGGCAAGTGTAAGGTAATGTAGTATCATATTCTATTCTGCAATATTCTTCTTATAGTCCTTTTTCTGAAAAGTGTCAAAATCGAAAAGGTATGTCCCGTTTACAACACCAGCTCCTCGGCATCGCCAAAGTTATCGTATCCGGTTGTAATTACCCAGTCGCCAGGCTGGAGGCCGTCGGTAACTTCGTACTGTTGTGGGTTCTGTCGGCCGATGGTGAGAGGCACGCGCACGGCACGCGTCTTGTCCTTGTTCAGCTTGTAGATCCACTGCCCACCCGTAGCCTGGTAGAAATTGCCGCGGGGAATGACGAGGGCGTCTTCGGGCTGCCCCAGTTCGATCTGTACACGGAAGCTTTTGCCCACGCGGACGTTGTCGGGCATGTCGGCGGTGAAGACGAGATCGACGTCGAACATGCGGTCCTTCACTTCGGGCACTACCTTGGTGATCTTCAGCGGATAGCGCTTGCCTTGGTAGAGGATGGTTGCGGGCAGGCCGGTGGTGATACGGTCGATGTAGTATTCGCTGAGCGAGGTATGTACCTTGAACTGGTCGAGTACCTTGATTTCGCCGATGCTTTCGCCGGACTGTACCTGCTGGCCAGGCGTCACGCTGACGAAGCTGAGCTGCCCGCTGATGGGGGCGCATACTACCAGGTCGTTCAGGCGTTGGCGCGAACGTTCGTACTTCTTCTGTTCACGGTCGCGGTCGTTCAGCAGCAGGTCGCGGCGGATGATGGAGACAGCCGAATCGTGGCGCAGGCTCTGGCGTTGCAGGCGGGCTGTCTTTTCCTTGTAACGGTATTCGTCCTCGGAGACTTGGAGCTGAGCCTTGCTCTTGATACCCATGCGAAATTCTTCTTTCTCCAGTTCAAAACTCTTGCGCAGTTTCTCCAGTTCGTAGTCAGTTTGCAGGGCTTGTTGCTGTAGGGTGAGGCTTTGTTGTTCCATTTCGATTTCCTTCTCGCGGTAGGTAATGAGCTGTTTTTCCCACTCGTCGCGTTGGTCTTCGATGGTACGCAGCAGATCGAGATTCTCCAGCACGAGGATGGTATCGCCTTTCTTCATCATGTTGCCTTCTTCGCCCACAATGCGGCTCACACTACCTGCCTCACGGGCGTTGACCTTGATGGTGAGGATGGGCTGCACGAGTCCTTCGACATCGACATATTCCATGAATTTGTCGTTCTTCACTTCAGCCATTTGCAGGCTCTCGGGGTCGATACGCAGCTTGCGCGGTCCGGCCGAGAGGATGATAACGTAAATCAGGAAGGCGGCAAATACCACTCCGCCTGCCAGATAGTAACGGTAACGGATGTACCAGGGTTTCTTTTCGAGTTTGATATCCATTTTATTAATTGATAATTGAAAATTGATAATGGGATACTATTTTGTAGTGAGAATTTATTTGATAAGTCGTTCCAAATCTTCCTCCAACGGCCGGTCCTGCCCGAAGTCGTAGAGCGTAAGGCTGCGCAGGGTGTAGTACAAGCTCCAATAGTCGTAGAGGGCTGTCACATAATTGCGGCGGGCAGAATCTTTTTCGGTAATGGAAGCATTGAGGTCGAGGATGGTGGACTGTCCCAACAGGTAGAGGCGGCGGGCTACGTCGGCACGACGCTGTGCGGTAGCGTCTGTACGGGCGGCAATGTGTACGCGTTGGGCTTGCAGATTGAATTGCTTCACCAGTTTGCGGATGTTCAGGTCGAAATCAGTCTTGTCCTGTTCCACTTGCGTATGTACCAGGTCGCGGTTGCTCTTGGCTACGCGTACCTGGCCCTTGCCACGTCCCCAGTCGAGGATAGGCAGCGAGATGCCGAGGCTGACGTATTGTTGGTCCATGGGGTTGCGCCAGGCGTTCTTCCAGCGGTCGGCTGTCTGCGTCAGGCCGAAGCGCAGGTAGATGTCGGCTTTCAGGCCGGCGTTGGCGCGAGCCTGGGACACGGCGCTTTCACTTTCCAACTTGCGGCGCTGCATGTTCTCGATGTCGGGGCTGTTCTGGGCGGCCAGCAGTAGCGCCTCGTTGAGGTCGATTTGAAGATCGGGAACAAAATCCTCGATGCGCACCTTCAGTTCCACGTCCTGCTGGATGCCCAGGTACGAACGGAGTTCCTGCATGGCGTTGTCTACTTCGATGCGGGCGTTCATGCGGTTGGTCTCCTCGGTAAGCTTGTTGATTTCGAGTTGCAGCATCTCATTCTCGCTGATGGTACCTATGTCGTAACGGCCGCGCGCATACATATACAGCGTGTCGGCATTGGCGTAGTTGGTGCTGGCTATCTCGTAGTTGCTCTGTGCTGTGGCCAGGGCGAAGAACTTCTGCGTGGCGGCAGCAGCTACCAGCTCCAGTGTCTCGACATATCGTTTGCGCGCCTCGCGGTAGCGCACGGGTTCGATGCGGCGGTCCCACTTCAGGGAATTGTATCCGAAGAGCGACTGGCGGTAACCAATGTTGACGGGCGACGTCTGGTACGAGTGGCTATCGTCGCTGAAGAGATCGATGCGCTGGGCCGAGGTTTCCACGAAGAAGGTACCGCCTGTCCAGGGTACATTTTGCGTCAGGCTCAGGGTGAGGTCGGTGGCGAGCAAATTCTGTTCCACAAACTTCACACTGCCGTCGCCCATTGTCACCTTGTTGATGGCGCGGTCCAGGTAGGGGTTGGACGTCAGCGTCAGGTTGGGCAGGTAGTTGGCGCGGTAGTAGCGATAGTTCCAGTAGGAGGAACGGAAGCTGTGGCGGGCACTCTGTGCATCGGGCGACTTTTCCTGCGCATGGTGGATAGTCTGTTGCAGGGTCAGTTCCAGGGCCTCCTGGGCGTGGAGGACTGTCCCCATGCCGCAAGTGGCCGCTATCAGTAAAAGGATACGTTTGAACATAGTTTTTCCATTATTTTATAAATAGATATCAAAATCCGTGCCAAATAGTTAACTGGCTGTTGTCCATTGATTAAGCGAAATATTCTGTGGGGAACTTACGTGCACTATCGCACAAAAATAGTGCGGAAGCGCACGCACAGCACACGGATATTATGCGTATCTTTGTAGCAGACACCGAATGATTATGGAGAAACTTGGAAAAATACTGATTGTAGACGACAACGAGGACGTGCTTTTCGCCCTCAACCTGCTGCTCGAACCCTATGCCGAGAAGATAAAGGTCATCACCGGCCCTGAACGGCTGGAATATTTCATGACCACTTTCCAGCCCGATATCGTTCTGCTGGATATGAATTTCAGCCGCGATGTGGTGAGCGGACAGGAAGGCTTCGACTGCCTAAAACAGATTTTGAGCATCGACCCGCAGGCGGTAGTCATCTTTATGACTGCCTATTCGGATACTGACAAGGCCGTGCGGGCTATTAAGGCGGGTGCTACGGACTTCATCCCCAAGCCTTGGGAGAAGGAGAAATTGCTGGCCACGCTCTCCTCGGGCATGAAACTGCGCTGTTCCAGGCGCGAAGTAAATCTGCTGAAGGAGCAGGTGGAAGCCCTGAGCGACGGCAATGCCGACGAACGCATCATCGGCGAATCGGATGCCATGCGAGCCATCTTTGATACGGTGGAGAAGCTGCGCGACACGGATGCTAACATCCTGATTCTTGGTGAGAACGGTACGGGAAAAGACATCATCGCCCGCCTGCTCTACCGCCATTCACCTCGCTCGGGAAAGCCTTTCGTCACCATCGACTTGGGTAGTATCCCCGAACAACTGTTCGAAAGCGAGTTGTTTGGCTACGAGAAAGGCGCCTTTACCGATGCCCGCAAGGCCAAGGCAGGACGTATGGAAGTAGCCACAGGCGGTACGCTGTTTCTCGACGAGATAGGTAACCTCTCTCTGCCTATGCAGGCCAAGTTGCTCACCGCCATCGAGAAGCGACAAATCAGTCGGTTGGGCAGTACACAGAGTACGCCCATCGACGTGCGGCTCATCTGCGCCACCAATGCCGACATCCGACGAATGGTGGAGGAAGGGCGTTTCCGGCAGGATTTGCTCTACCGCATCAATACCATTGAACTACACATTCCGCCTTTGCGCGAGCGAGGCAACGACATCTTGCTATTGGCCGATCACTTCCTGCAACGTTATGCCCGCAAGTACCGGAAGGAGATGCGTGGTCTGACGCGCGAGGCCAAGAACAAGCTATTGAAATATGCTTGGCCGGGTAACGTGCGCGAGCTGCAACATACGATGGAGCGCGCCGTCATCCTGGGCGATGGTTCCTTGCTCCGCCCCGAGAACTTCGTATTTCAGGCCTCTTCTGTCGCTCGTCCGCATAAGGAGGAAAAGGAAGTGCTCAACTTGGAACAATTGGAACGGCAGGCTGTGGAGCGTGCCATGCGTCTGAGCGAGGGAAACATGACGAAGGCGGCCGAATACTTGGGTATTACGCGGTTTGCCCTATACCGAAAAATTGAAAAGTTAGGCTTATGAGACGCTATTCATTCATTGTTGTTCTTCACGTTCTTGCCATCGCTCTGCTGGCGGTAGGCGTCTACTTGTTGGCTGTCAGGGAGCTGTGGTTCAGTGCCCTGATGGTGTTTCTTGTGTTGGTAGCTGTAGGTTTCAACCTCTACCGTATGCAGATGGTCCAGATACGCATGATGCGTCACCTGGCCGAAAGTTTGCGCTTCGATGACATGATGCTTTCTTTCCGCTCGCCCTATCGCAATCGCTCGATGGAACAGATGGTGGACGAGTTGTGTGAAGCCATGCGGAACTTCCGTACCCACGTGTTGGAACACAACGAGATGGCAGCCTGGCAGAAGTTGATACGTGTGCTGACACACGAAATCATGAATTCGCTGACGCCCATCATTTCCCTGTCCGAGACGCTGTGCGAACGTGAGGTAGACGAGCGTAGTTACAGCCTGATGTATCAGGGTATGCAGACCATCCACCGGCGTAGCAAGGGCTTGTTGGAGTTCGTAGAGAATTATCGCAAACTGACTCGCCTGCCCGCTCCCGTGCGTCGTCCGGTATTACTTACTGAGTTGTTGCTGGACCTGCGCAAGCTCTTTCCTGAGGACTACATCCACATCGAACTCCCGACCGAAGACCGTACTTTGCAGATAGATCGTACACAGATTGAACAGGTGCTTATCAATTTGATAAAGAATGCGCGTGAGGCATGTGCCAAGTGTGAGCATCCTTTAATTGAGATTAAAGTGCTGCCTGCACAGTCGTGGCAATGCCGCATTGCGGTCAGTGACAACGGTGAGGGAATTTTACCTGAGGTGTTGGACAAAGTTTTTGTTCCTTTCTTTACCACTAAATCCGGTGGGCAGGGCATCGGACTGAGCTTGTGTAAACAAATCATGAACCGTCATGGCGGGAATATCACGGTGAAGTCTACCGTGGGGCAAGGTTCCTGCTTCACTCTTCTATTCGGCTGAACAACGGAGGTGTGTCAAGAAGCACTGATGACTTTATGTAAAGCCGATATGATTTTTCATTTTTACCGTTACAGATGCAAACAACTGCAATCGTACTCTGACGCCATATTTCCATACCTGCTAACGAAGCGTGGCGTTACAACCTCATGAAGCGTATCGTCAGATTGTGATACAGCCTTCGTCCTTTTCTCTCCCAGGAAATCAATAAAGCGTCAGTTTAAACGATACGAACTGACAGATCAAACGGTTTACCCCGGCTCAAGGCCGGGATGACAGCTCCGTGTAATCCGTGACTGAAAAAGCGGACGTTCATCTTGATGTATCCTCTTTAGAATAAAAAACGAGGGCGTGTCAAAAGCAGACACGCCCTCGTCTATTTTGATAGTTGGAAATAATTCGCTTATTTCTTTGTCTCTTCCGTTGTTGCGGCGTTCTTCTTGATTAACTTGTAAGCAATCGGCGAAGCGATGAACAAGGAGGAGAAGGTACCGAACACAACACCTAAAATCATAGCGAACGAGAAGCTACGGATGCTTTCACCGCCCAAGATGAAGATGACAACCAGCACAATCAGTGTAGACGAACCGGTGAACAATGTACGGGTCAGCGTAGAGTTCAGTGAATCGTTGAACAACTGGAATGTACTGCGCTTGGGATAGAGGTGGAAGTATTCGCGTACACGGTCGAAGATAACCACCTTATCGTTGATAGAATAACCGATAGCAGTCAGAATGGCACCGATAAAGGTCTGGTCAATCTCCATGGAGAACGGAAGAATGTTCCAGAACATGGAGTAAACACCCAATATCAAAATCGTGTCGAATGTCAATGCTGCAATGGAACCTACACTGTAAGCAATGTTGCGGAAGCGGAAGAGAATGTAAAGACCGATACCCAGCACGGCAAAGATAACGGCCCATACGGCTGCTACCTTAAGGTCATCCGCAATGCTCGGACCTACTTTCTGCGAACTGATGATACTGCCGCCCGTGTGATTGTCGCGGTCGATGAAGGTCTCCAACGAGATATTCTTCGTGAGCAACGGCTTCAATACTTCATACAGCTTGGCTTCGATTTCAGAGTCTACGTTATTGCCTTCTTCGTTGATGCGGTAGTTGGTGCTGATACGCACTGTCTTACCATCGGTGCCGATGGCGATAACCGTTACGTTGGCATCCTCGAATTGGCCTTCTATGAGTTCGCGCACTTGTTCGGGCTCGATGGACTGTTCAAAGCGCACCTGATAATTGCGGCCACCAGTGAAGTCAATACTTTGACTCAAGCCTCGAACGAAGAGGAAGCCTACACAAATCAGGACGATTATCAATCCGCTGGAAAGCCATGTCTTATTATACTTCATGAAGTTGTACTTCGTATCTTGCAGCACGCCTTTGGACAGAGGAGTCTCAAACGTAAGGTTCAACCACTTGTCTTTGTTCATGAAATGCTCGAACACGAGACGGGTTATAAACACGGCGGTAAAGAACGAAATGGCGATACCGATAATCAGCGTCGTTGCAAATCCACGAATAGGTCCTGTACCGAAGTAGAACAGAATGACGCCGGTGATGATAGACGTAAAGTTAGAGTCGAAGATGGCGGAGAAGGCATTGGAATAACCGTCTTTCAAGGCATCTTTTACTTTCTTACCTAGTCGAAGTTCTTCTTTGGTACGCTCGAAAATCAACACGTTGGCATCCACCGCCATACCCAGTGACAATACCAAACCGGCGATACCGGACATGGTCAATGCAGCCTGGAAGGAAGAAAGGATGCCGAGAGTGAAGAAGAAGTTGAGCAACAGGGCGCCGTTGGCAACCATACCGGCCGTGAAGCCATACATGGAGCAAACATACACCATCAGCAGGATGAAGGCGACGATACAAGAAATGATACCGGCCTCAATGGATTCTTGTCCCAGCGAAGGTCCTACAATGTCTTCCTGTACAATGTGTGCTGGAGCGGGCATCTTACCGGATTTCAGTACGTTGGCCAAGTCCTTGGCTTCTTCCGGAGTAAAATGGCCGGTGATTTGTGAGTTACCGCCTGTGATTTCATTCGATACAGTCGGAGCAGAATATACGTAACCGTCCAATACGATGGCGATGCAACCTTGCGTAACAGCCACTTTCTTGGTCAGCTGTGCCCAGCGGCGTGCACCGTCGGTATTCATAGACATACTTACAGACGGCTTGCCATATTGGTCGAAGTCATCCTTGGCGTCTACAATCACGTCGCCTTCCAGAGGAGCGCGGTCATTGCGTTCTGTCGAGCGGATGGCGTACAGTTCGAAGGTTTGTTTCTTGGGATCGAAAGCAGCAGCTGATACACCCCATTTCAGGCGGAGATCTTTCGGAAACTCGGCTTGTATTTCGGGCATAGCCAGGTAGCGGTTCACCTCAGCTGTATCCTTAGCCAGCGCATAGGCTGCAATCGGACCAACATTGGGATTTACTTGCAGAATGGCAAGCAGCGGGTGATCTTTCTTGTACTGAGCCAGGTCAGCTTCCTGTGCGGCAGTGCTTTCACCTTTCAGAGCAGCTGCAAGACTGTCGGTTGCGCTTGTTGCGGCAACGGCAGCAGTTGTGTCGATGGCAGCGGCTGTATTGGTCGTATCATTGGCGGCCAGCAGGCTGCGCAGCTTGGCATCGGCTGACTGCATATAAGGAGCGATTTCGTTGGCGTTGTAAGTTTCCCAGAATTCCAGATTTGCAGAACCTTGTAACAATTTTCTTACACGTTCAGGTTCTTTGATACCCGGAAGTTCTACCATGATACGTCCCATTTTGTCTTCCAGACTTTGGATATTGGGCTGAACCACACCAAAGCGGTCGATACGGGTACGAAGTACATTATATGAATTGTCTACAGCGGCTTTTACTTCTTCGCGCAGTACTTTTTCTACTTCTGCGTCAGTCGACTTCTGATTGACTTTGTCTTTCAGTTGCTGGGTAGCGAACAGCTGTGCGAGCGGAGCGTCCGGAGCCAGACGGTGATACTCTCTGATGAAAAGCGTGATGACGTCATCTTGGCTGGTAGTAGCTTGCTGGGCTGCTGTAGCCAGTGCCTGGTTGAATGTCTCATCAGACTTGTTGTCTGCCAGTGCCTTGATGACATCGGGTACAGAAACTTCCAGGATGACGTTCATACCGCCCTTCAAGTCCAGACCCAAACCGATTTCCATCTCTCTACAATCTTTCAGGCTCCAGTTCCATAACCACACCTTTTCATTGGCCAACGAGTCCAGATAGTTCTGCTCTACCTGCGGATCTCCATTTGCTATTTTGCGCGCCTTGTTCGTATAGTGGCGGGTCACGAAGGAGAAGGACAGATAGAACACGCACACCAAGGTGAGAAGTATGGCAAAAGCCTTTACAAATCCTTTGTTTTGCATGTTACTTTTAGTTTATTATGATTACTTTATTGATTAATTTCTACGCATTTACAAGGCTGCAAATATAGTTCTTTTTTCACAATATATTACTTCGTGGCCTTATTTTTTTAAATCTCAGAAGCCTTGACGCTGTTATTTCTCTTTGAAAGTGAAGTAACACCAGATGGGATAGTGGTCAGAATCTTTGATGCTTTTGTCCACTGTGCAGTTATAGGTTTGCAGGTTTTTGCTGGTCAGGATATGGTCAATGCGAAAATAGAACTTGTTCTGATTGTACGAAATGCCCAGTCCTTGTCCCGATTGGGTGAAAGCGTCGTTCAAGCCGCGTCCGGCTATGCGGTGGGCGTAGGAAATAGGAGTGTCATTGAAGTCGCCGCAGACAATGACCGACGAATGTCTTGATTGTCCGACAACTCGGGCGATGGCGTCGGCCTGTGGAGCACGTATGGCCGAAGCCTCAGCCAACTTGCTCAGGAGCAGACGTACACCATTTTCCACCTTCTTCCGTTCGGGTGTGGCCAGCATCTCCTCGTAGACTTCCTTGTCTGCTTTCGTCAGCTTGTTCGATTCCAGGTGATTGTTGATGAGGAGCAGTGTATCCTCACCGATTTTCAGCTCGTAGACCATTGAGCCGTTATAGTTGCTTGGATAATCCAGTTTGCGGGCTGACAGGATGGGATGTTTGGAATAGATGGCCATGCGGTTGAGGGTTCCCTCTGCCTCGCCCAGTTTGGCGATGTGGTGGTAGGGATAGGATTTCAAGGCCTGGTCGATGTCGCGCTGTGTCAGATGGCGGCGCAAGCCGGAGACTGCATATTCCTGTAGGCACAGAATGTCGGCTCCGCTCTCTTGAAGATAGGTGAGTATCGGGTTTTTCCCGTTTTTTTTCGTGCATCCGTCAAAGCCCATGATATTGTATGAAAGGATTTTCAGGCTTTCTTCCGGCAGGTGGTCGGTATGGAAATTGACGGGCATATAGGTGCGTATCTGCGGATATGCCAACAGCATTCCTGCCAACGGCAATAGAGCCAGCTTGTAGTGTTGTATGATTAGCCAGAAAAACAAAAAACAGATGTTTGCTATCAGGAAAATAGGGAAAGCCAGGCCCAGGCAGGATCGCAACGGGTGCTCGACAGGTTGAATATAAGGACTGTAGGCCGTGAGCAGAAATGCCGCTGTGAAAGCGGCATTCACGGCTCCGATTGTGAGTGCTGCAACATTTCGGAGAAGTTTCATGTGCGTTGTTTATCTTTTGCTGGCATCGAACAGGCTTTTCTTTTCTTCAGCAGTCAGGCTTTCGTATCCCGATTTCTTCAGCTTCTCCAGGATGCGGTCTATTTCGTCCGACTGGCTTTTCTTCCGTGCGTTATATTCGTAGTCTTTCTGACGGTTTCCGCCATAGTTTATTTTCATCTTCGGTTTGCGAGGGCGGGGACTGAAGAGACCTTCTATGCTATCCAGCAAACGGTTGATCCATGCGGTGATGTCTTTTCCTTTGCTAAGGGAAGCTGCGAACCACAAACCTGCTAATGCTCCACCAAGGTGGGAAATGTGTCCTCCTGCATTGCTGGAGGTGATGAAGAGCAGGTCCATACCGATAACAATCAGGGCCAGGTATTTCAGCCGAACGGTTCCAAACAGGAAGAGCTGTATCGGATAGTTAGGTTCTCTATATGCGGTAGCGGCAACAATGGCCAATACCGATGCCGATGCTCCCAGTAGGAAAGAGCCTTCTATCATGTATTGGAAATAGGGGAATACATTGTAAGACACCATATAGAGCAATCCTCCGCAGATACCTCCCAACAAATATACGCCACGCAAGTGTTTGGCAGAGAAGAATTGCAGGAAAAGGGTTCCAAACCAGTAGAGCCACAACATGTTGAACAGAATATGCAGTAGTCCCGCATGCATGAACATGTAGGTCAGGATCGTCCAGGGTTGCATGATGAAGCGACTGAACGAGGCCGGAAGTTCCAACCAGCTGATCCAGCTGCCTAATGAATGGTTGAACAACTGGAACAGGATTCTGACCAGCGTGACTACAACAAAGACGGCAACGTTGATGTAGACCAACCGCAGGCAGATGTTACCTCTACGGAACTTTTCTTTTAAATCAGTTATAATAGTAGCCATTTCCTCTGTTTTTGTTTCTCCAGTACATAATCAAAAGGAATCCGAAAATCATTCCACCCAAGTGGGCAAAATGGGCAACATTGTCGCCGGCACTGTTGGCCAGTCCCGAGTAGAGTTCTATCAGTGCGTAGCCCATGACGAAATACTTGGCCTTGATGGGGAAGGGCAAGGGGAAGATGAACATGGGCTGATTGGGAAACAGCATGCCAAAACCCAGCAGGATGGCATATACCGCCCCCGAAGCTCCTACCGTAGATGAGTTTAGCACCAGATTCAGGCTGGCCATCGCTGGATCTACAAAATTCATGTTCGATTGCAATGCTTTGGCTCCCTGTTCAAAAACGGCTTGGATGGCTTCCGGGCTCATACCCGATTCGATGGTGAAGTAGCGGACGGCTGTTACGGCTTCCTGTATCAGGCCCGCGCCAATACCGCAGATCATGTAGTAGGCCAGAAAACGCTTGGGACCCCATACCTGCTCCAGAATACGTCCGAACATCCATACGGCGAACATATTGAAGAAAACATGTGTGAAACCGGCATGCATAAACATGTAGGTGATGAGCTGGCCGACATTGAACCGGTCGGATAGTACAAAATGCAGTCCCAGGTAATCGGCAAGATCTATTCCATAGCCTTCGGCTACAAGCGTACCAAGAAACATCAGTACATTAATAATCAGCAGATTTTTGGTAACTGTCGGAATGTTGTTCATATAGAATTCTTTTGATTTATCAAGACTGCAAAAATACGAATAAATTCTGTTATGCAACAGGAAAAGTGTATCTTGTTGATTCTTTTTCAGTTTTTGGGCTCTTTTTTCTTCTCTTTTTATTTGATATTCAGAATATTTGCTATATTTTTGTGGGGACTGGCTCGGAATACTTTTCTTGTTAAACAATATACATTTCAAAAGAACTAAGGTTATGAATAAGACTGATTTGATTGCTGCCATGGCTGCCAGTGGTGGAATGGCGAAGGCGGATGCTGCAAAGGCTTTGAATGCATTTATGGAGGCAGTGGCCGGTGCGTTGAAGAAGGGCGATAAGGTGACTTTGATGGGATTTGGGACTTTTTCGGTGACTGAGAGGGCGGCTCGTACAGGAGTTAATCCGGCTACGAAGCAGATGATTGAGATTCCGGCGAAGAAAGTTGTCAAATTTAAGGCAGGTTCGGAATTATCGTTCGACTGATAAAGGTATTTATTGGATCGTATCGTTTTTTTAGGGAAATATGGGTTGCTGGCTTGTTCACGGGTTTTTCTGTGGAGAGCTTGTGACCCATTTTTGTAAAAAGCAGAAAACAATGTTTTCATCTTTTGTACTTCTCTCGGTTTGCACTATCTTTGCAGCAGGAAATAATTAGAAACTATGGATATACAACAGAAACTGGTAGCGTCCGTCATCAGCGGACTGAAAGCACTCTATGGGCAGGACGTGCCTGCCGCACAGGTGCAGTTGCAGAAAACCAAGAAAGAATTTGAAGGACATCTGACGCTGGTCGTGTTCCCCTTCCTCCGCATGTCGAAGAAGGGACCCGAGCAGACGGCACAGGAAATCGGCGAATACCTGCTGGCCAACGAACCATCGCTTGTGGCAAAGTTCAACGTCATCAAGGGTTTTCTGAACCTTACTGTCGCTTCGTCGGCATGGATTGAACTGCTCAATGACATCCAGGCTGCCCCTCATTATGGACTGACTAAGGCAACGGATCAGTCACCGTTGGTGATGATTGAGTATTCGTCACCTAATACGAACAAACCTCTCCACCTGGGGCATGTGCGCAATAACCTGTTAGGCAACGCCTTGGCCAATATCATTGCCGCCAACGGCAACCGTGTGGTGAAAACCAACATCGTGAACGACCGCGGTATCCACATCTGCAAGTCTATGCTGGCGTGGTTGAAGTATGGCAACGGCGAGACGCCCGAGTCGAGCGGCAAAAAGGGTGACCACCTCATTGGTGACTACTACGTGGCTTTCGACAAACACTTCAAGGCTGAAGTGAAGGAGTTGATGGCCAAGTATCAGGCCGAAGGCATGAACGAGGAAGAAGCCAAGGCTAAGGCCGAGGCTGAATCGCCCCTGATGAAGGAAGCCCGCGAGATGCTCGTGAAGTGGGAGGCTGGTGACCCTGAAGTACGTGCCCTGTGGCAAAAGATGAACGACTGGGTATATGCCGGCTTCGACGAAACTTACAAGATGATGGGCGTCAGCTTCGACAAGATATACTACGAATCGAACACATACTTGGAAGGCAAGAAGAAAGTGCTCGAAGGACTGGAGAAAGGTCTTTTCTACCGCAAGGAAGACGGTTCCGTGTGGGCCGACCTCACGGGCGAAGGCCTCGACCACAAGCTGCTGCTCCGTGCTGACGGTACGTCGGTCTACATGACGCAGGACATCGGTACGGCCGAACAGCGTTTCTCCGACTATCCCATCGACAAGATGATCTACGTGGTGGGCAACGAGCAGAACTATCACTTCCAGGTGCTGTCCATCCTGCTCGACCGTCTGGGCTTTGAGTGGGGCAAGAGCTTGGTACACTTCTCCTATGGTATGGTGGAACTGCCCGAAGGCAAGATGAAGAGCCGTGAGGGTACGGTAGTCGATGCTGACGACCTGATGGAAGAGATGATCAACACCGCCAAGGAAACCAGTGGCGAGCTGGGTAAGCTGGACGGTCTGACGCAGGCCGAGGCCGACGACATCGCCCGCATCGTGGGCCTGGGCGCACTGAAGTACTTCATCCTGAAGGTGGATGCCCGCAAGAACATGACGTTCAACCCCAAGGAATCCATTGACTTCAACGGCAATACCGGTCCTTTCATCCAATATACTTACGCCCGCATCCAGTCCGTCCTGCGCAAGGCGGTTGAGGCAGGTATCACCATCCCCGAGCAGCTTCATTCGGGCATTGAGCTGAGCACGAAGGAAGAAGGTTTGATTCAGATGCTGGCCGACTTTGCCGGCGTGGTGAAGCAGGCAGGCGAGGACTACAGCCCTTCAGGCATTGCCAACTATTGCTACGACCTGGTGAAGGAGTACAACCAGTTCTACCACGACTTCAGCATCCTGCGCGAGGAGAATGACGACGTCAAGGTGTTCCGTCTCGCCCTGTCGCGCGAGGTGGGCAAGGTAGTCCGTCTGGGCATGGGACTGCTGGGTATCGAAGTTCCCGAACGTATGTAAGCCGTAGTGCTTATTTGATATAGTTTTCAGCAGGGGAGGATGTGCAGATAGCACATCCTCTTTTTTCTTGTTTTAAATGTTGCTTTTAGGATTGCAGACTGATAGTATTTCTTGGTACACTTGTCTGGTTTCATCTGGTTTCTTGCGGTTGAAGAATACGGGTACACCTGTCTTGCAACGGATGTGAATAAATGGTGGAGTGCCATTTCGTAAAAAGAGAAAGCATTTTTCTCCGTTTCCCAGCATGAAGTATCCTGTATTGATTCCTTTGAACGAGGATCCGTTCAGTCGGAAGGATACAGCGGGCATTTTGTCTATTAAGGATACCTCGGCAATGTCGGAGGTCGGAATTTGGATTGCATCTCCTCCTTCCAGTGTGATTGTTTCTTGGCTTATGGTAACGTTATCTAAGTGAGTCATATTGAAAGGCCCTGCTATCCACCAGAATATCCCTGCCAGCAGGATTGCTAAGAAAAGAACGATTGCCTGGTCTCTACGTTTTTCTGTTTTGAATAACTTCTTCATATTGATTCTTTTTATTGTTTCTGTCAGATACCTTCTATGATATAGTCTTGTTCTTGGGAGAAGGGTTTCAGCGTATGTGCCCATTCCTTTCCGTCGGAAGAAACCAGACGCAGGGACTGGATGTCTTCCTTTTTGTCGGTTTTGAACATGAGGAGGCCGTCCTTGTCCGTCGTTCCTCTGTATTGCCGGTTGGCATAGATTTTTATGTTTCCCGTTTCAGGGCGGGAAGGGCTGGTTTTGACCATCAGGATGAAGCCTCTTTCATTGTCCTCCAGTTCGAGCCAGCTGACTTCTTGCCGGGTTGTACAAGTGTCGGTAGGTTGGCTTTGGAAAGCGGAGAGGGCGGAGAGGGATGCGTCTGTTATGGTGGAGGTAAATGTGAATTTCCCGTTTCTGATTTGTACGCTCTTGGGAGCGATGCCGAGTGTCTGTAGCAAGGAGTCACGCTTGGCTTTGGGAAGCATGGGGAGAAAGATGTGTTTCCCGTTAGGGAACTCGGCGCTTTGGCTGCCAAAGGGTTGTGCCTTTCGTTGGTTGGCGTGGATTCTGTCCACATAAATCAGGTATTCGTAGTTCAGGATATGGCCCTTGCGGTAGTATTCGGTTACGAACGGTAGGTATTTGAGTTGAGTTTGGGAATCGGCATGTTGCAGCACCATGAAACAGGCTCTCCAGCTGCTGTCCGACAGGCCTTCAAGCCGGCCGTTGATGATGGAATCGACGATGGGCAGGACTATCGACTGGTTGATGGAGTCGGTTCTGTCCCATTGGCGCAAATAGGCCTCCTTTTCTTTCGGGTCATGGCTTTGATTGTAATCGCGTCTCACTTTCTGGTCGTTGTGTAAGACTACTTTGAGCAGCGAGTCGATTGTGACTGCATTTCTTTGTTCTTGAGCCTTGGACGGATGGGAGCAAAAGGCAAAAAAGATCAATAGAAGCAAAGTGTTTATGAATTGTTTCATGACAGAATTATTTTTCATTACTACAAATGTACAGAAATAAGCAAATACCCGCAAGCGCTTGAAGGCTTAATAATATCCCTCTTTACGCTCCTCAAGTTCATAGTTAGCCTGCTCAAGTCCATAGTTAGCGTCGTAAAGTAGGCTTTGGCATTTTCTTTTCCGGCAATCGTTTTCGGTAAAACATCGTTTTCTCGTGTGTAAAGCATTGCTTTTTATGGGAGAAAACATCGTTTTCTTAAAGGAATTTCATGAATGGGTGAAGGGTGTACAGACTTTTTGTGTTTCCTTTTAAATTGGTTTCATGCTTTCACGAGAGTATAAGTTGCTGTTTTACAGTAGATAATTGTGAAAGATAATCCTTCACACCTGTGAAGGATATTTTTCTGTGACACCTTGACACCCTATATTTATAAAATGCACGCGCGCGCGGGCGAGAGTGACTGTTAATTCTAATTTAACATTAACAGTTGAGTAGTGAATTTGTTATTTATATAATAAAAGTTTGTTTTTTGCGTGACAAGGTGTCACACCCTTGTTGAAATTGTCTATTTGGATGATTCCTTGTAGCTGGCTTTCAGCGTTTTGCGATTTTTTACAAAGAAATCTTCAAAAATAGGATTAGGTTTTTCTCTCCTGTCCGTCTTTATAACAGAACGAAATCTGAAATTATGCAGAATCAAGACCCCATAGAAGAAGCACGGCGCCATCCGTTGGTATCCTACTTCAAGTCTCGGGAAAAGGAAGTGCCCGAGGAAGAGATTGACCGACGCTGGAACGATTTGGCTCGCCGCTTGCAGCGTGAATCCGCTCCCCGTCGGAGTAAGGTGTGGCGCCTGTATGCCGAAGTGGCCTGTGCGGCCGCTTTGTTGGCGGGTGTGCTTTGGGGTGGAAAACTCTATATGGACCGTCAGTCCCATTCTTTGGAACAGGCTATTGCCCAGCTCGACCAGTGTTCCATCGATACGGCCAGGCAGGTGCTGCTTATCACTCATGCCGAACAGCGTATTGAGGCCGGTAAGGATGCCCGCATTGCCTATTCGGAGAAAGGTAAGGTTTCGGTGAACCAGCGCCAGGTGGAAGAGGCTCCACAGAAGTTGGAATACAACCAACTGATTGTGCCCAAAGGGAAGTCGTCCCAGCTGTTGCTGGCCGATGGAACTTCGTTGTATGTCAATGCAGGTACGAAAGTGGTCTATCCAAGCGTATTTGCAGGCAAGACCCGTGAAATCTATGTGGACGGCGAAATCTACATCGACGTCAAGAAGAATACAGAGCAGCCGTTTATTGTCAAAACTCCCGGCTTCGATATCCGTGTGACGGGTACAGCCTTCAACGTGAATGCCTATAAGTCGATGAGCGAGTCGGAAGTGGTGCTGGTGCGTGGCTCCATCATTGTGACCGACCATGCCGAGCGTGAAACAGCTGTGAAACCCAATGAACTTCTTCGCCTGACCGACGGTGTGGCCCGTTCCAAACGTCAGGTCGATGCTTCTGAATATACAGCTTGGACACAAGGATATTTCCCTTTGCAGGGACGCAGCATGGAAAGCATTCTTCAGCGCTTGTCGTTCTATTACGGTTGCGACCTGACTTGTGATCCTTCTGTCAAAGACTTGTCGCTACAGGGTACCATTGATATGAGCGTTCCCCTTCCCAAGGTGCTCGAACGAATTGCGAAAATACATCCCATCGGCATTCGCCAGACGACCGATGGTTACCATTTGTTTATAACCCCAAATACTAATTTTTAAAAAACACGGACTGCCTATGAGAAAGGAAATATGAAATGCACACATCTGACAGGAGAAACCCAAGGTTTGGTTCTGTCTATTTAATCTTATACAAAAACTTTTTATTAACCCTTATGGCAGAGTCTCACTCCATAAAAAAGCCCGGACAACCCCCATTGTCCGAGCCCTTAAAGTGTGATACTTAGCTGTAAGTATCTAATCAATTATGCAAAAATATGGATTTTTCTGTAAGAAAACAACTGATTTCAGCAATGTTAGTATTTTTTGCATTGCTTTTCCCGCTAGCACTTCCTGCTGCGGAACAATATAACAAGAACTTTTCATTCGAACTGCGCGACGTCACTGTCAAAGATATATTCCGTTACATCGAGCAGAACAGTGAATACGTTTTCCTCTATGCTTTCAATAAGAACTTGTCGAAGAAGGTCAATGTGGATGTGAAAGACAAGAATGTCAAACAGATCTTGGACGAAGTATTGGAGCATACCGGACTGATCTATGAGATTGATGGGAAGCAGATTATTGTGAAGGAACAACGGACTTCTACATCTACTGATCGTCAACAATCCACTCTTCAGCAGACTAAAAAAGTCTATGGTGTCGTGAAGGATGAATCAGGAGAAACAATTATCGGTGCAAACGTCTGGGTGAAAGATACGACTACGGGTGTCGTTACGGATATTGACGGACGTTACCAAATTAACCTGAATAATTCTAAAGCGATTTTGGTCTTCTCCTATTTAGGAATGAAAACGCAAGAAATTGTAGTTGGAGACAAATCAGAGATTAATGTAGTGTTGAAGGCGGATGCTGAACAACTAGATGAGGTTGTGGTTGTGGGATATGGCACGCAGAAAAAGGTAAATCTGACAGGATCTGTAGCTAGCGTTGATAGTAAAAAATTATCAGAACGCCCTACTGCTAATGTCGCTTCTTTATTACAAGGACAGGTCTCTGGCTTGGAGATAACTCAAAACACTGGTCAGCCTGGTAATGAAGGAACTTCGATGCAAGTGCGTGGTATGGGTACTTTTAGTTCTGCAGGTACGGCTCCCATGGTTCTGGTGGATGGGGTTGCAGGTAGCCTGTCTGCTTTATCTCCCAATGAAATAGAATCTGTATCTGTATTGAAAGATGCGGCTTCGGCTGCAATTTATGGGGCAAGAGCTGCTAATGGTGTTATACTCGTGACTACTAAAAATGGACAAAAGGGAAAAATGCAACTTTCCTATCATGTAAATACGGCCTGGCAACAAGCTACGGTTTTACCTGAATTGGTAACCAGTTCGGTAGAATATATGGAGATGTACAATCAGATGGCTGATCGAGTTGCGGGGAAAAGAAAATATAGTGAGGAATATATTGATTTGTACCGTGATCCGAATCGAAATAAATTATTATATCCAGATTATGACTGGGTAAATGAAACATTTAAAACGGGTTTTTCTCATAATCATAGTGTAACCGCTTCAGGGGGCTCTGATAAAGTCCTTTATAATATCAATTTTTCCTATTTAAATCAGGAGGGTATTCTTCCCGGGCATGGTTATGAACGTTTTACGGGGAGAAGTAATGTCGAGGCACAGGTACATGAACGAGTGAAAATAGGAGCTAAGGTTTCATTCTTTAATGGTAATGTGAAAGCACCAGCTTATCAAAATGATGGGTATTTATTATTGCTTATTCAGCAAAGACCGATGTATATGCCATATCTTCCTGATGGTAGTGGTAAATATACTTATAATGATCTTCCGATTAATCAAGGTGGTGAAAATCCAAATAGAAATCCTATATATATAGCAAATGAAACTCATTCAAATACAGAGAAGTGGCGTTGGGATGCTCAAGCTTATTTGAATGTTGATTTATTGAAAAAAGAAAATATGTCTTTGAGTTGGAACTCAAAGGTTGCTTTGTCATATTCTGATAGTTTTAACAAGCGTTTGGAACCCAATGATGGAGAAGGTTATTACTATCATCCTTTAGAAGCTGGGGCAGATTATACTTTGGGTAGTAACTTTAATCCTGAACGGTCTGGTGTTA
>CHCFR05602__coassemble_148_pt1 | contig 65737 bp, 53 predicted proteins | sample CHCFR05602__metabat2_low_PE_022 | metagenome-assembled genome bin CHCFR05602 | reverse complement strand
AGAGAAGTCCTCCGTAACGGATCTGTTGCGGGGGACTTTGTTTTTTGTGCCCGCCGGAGAATCCCTATCGAATCCCTATCTCTTCCATGCAGTGCTTTCTGGTCTCCTCATGAAGTGCTTCGTCATGCCCTCAGCAAGTGCGGACTGACACCCTCACACAGTGCTTCGTTGCACCCTCATATTGTACTTCGTCATTCTTTTATCCAGTGCTTCGTTGCATTCCTGGCTTTTGTTTTCGCCCTTTCTGTATAAAATCCATTTTTCTTGCGAAGATTTTTCTCTTTTTCTTTGTGCATATACTTTCTTTTACTACATTTGCAGTGTACTAATAAGCTAATACGCTATTATTCTTCGGATGATGCGGATGATAGGCCTTTAATCCGTTATTTCAGGAGGATACTGGTGATGGAACATCAAATATTAATATGTTATGCTACAAGTAGAGAATATTTCGTTCAGTTATGGACGCAGGAAGCCCGAGGTGTTGTCGGACTTCTCGTTTTCCCTGGAGAAAGGCCGGGTATATGGACTGCTGGGGAAAAATGGAGTGGGCAAGTCCACTCTGTTGTATCTGATGTGTGGATTGCTGACGCCCAAGCATGGCCGTGTACTGTATCATGGGGTGGATACGCGGAGACGCCTGCCCGAAACGCTTCGGGATGTATTCCTGGTACCCGAGGAATTTGACCTGCCTGCCGTTTCGCTGGTTCAGTTTGTGGAGCTGAACAGCCCGTTCTATCCTAACTTCAGTAAGGAGGACATGATGACCTACCTGCATCTTTTCGAGATGGATTGGAACATTCATTTGGGCGGGTTGTCGATGGGGCAGAAGAAGAAAGTGTTCATGAGTTTTGCGCTCGCCACGCATACCTCGCTGCTGCTGATGGACGAACCGACCAACGGACTGGACATCATGGCGAAGAGCCAGTTCCGTAAGTTCATCGCCTCGGGCATGTCGGACGAGCGGACGATTGTAATCTCCACCCATCAGGTGAGGGACATTGACAATGTGCTGGACCATGTCGTGATTATGAACAACAGCCGCGTGCTGCTCGACGAGTCCATCGTCCGCGTGACTGAACGGTTGGCTTTTGTGGAGAGCGATAGCCCTGCTCTGGCCGAGGAGGCTTTGTACAAACTGCCTTCGGTGCAAGGCAACAGCCTGCTGCTGCCCAACCGTGAGGGGGTAGAGACGAAGCTCAATCTGGAGCTGCTCTTCGGTGCCGTATTGGCCGACCCCGAGAAGATAAAGGAATTGTTTCATTCTAAAGTGGAGGAGGAGAGATGATGCGTGATCGTTTTTTCAGCATGCCGCGTTTTCTGGATTACTGTCAGAAAGATTTGGTGGAGAACTGGCGGACGAATGTGTTGCGGCTGGTAGTGATGTATGGTGCTTTGGCTGTCATATTCATCTGGATGGGCTATTTGGAATATCATTGGGATTCGCGCAATGCAACTTTCTATCTGGAAAGACTTCAAATGTCGGATTCCCAATACAGGGACCCGGTTTGGGGTGCCCAGTTTGGAGTAGGATGTTTCCTCATCTTTATCATGGGAGCTTTGAGTGCCTCGTTCGTGATGGAATTCATGAAAGACAAGCGCCGTCGGATTTCTGCTCTGATGCTGCCGGCCACGATGTTCGAGAAGTACTTCTCCCGCTGGTTCATTTATACGCTGGTCTTTCTGCTGGCCTATGCCGTAGCTTTTGTATTGGCGGACCTGACGCGTGTATTGGTCTATTCGCTGGCCTATCCTGACTTCACTCAGGTGATACAGACGTTCCCCTACGGACGGTTGGGAGATGAAACCATGTTTCCTCATTTCTTCAGTACAGGGCGGTGGACACTCCTTAGCTTTTCGTTTTACTTTGCCGTCCAGAGCGCCTATGTGCTGGGCAGCGCCTTGTGGCCGAAGAATGCGTTCATTAAGACCTCGGCAGCTTTGATTGTTGTTATCTCTATCTTTGTGGCCGTACTGGTTTCGCTGGTCAAGTCGCTGACCTTCGGTCCTTATGGTCCCGACATGGAGGAAGAAACGGTGATGACGCTGTTCACTTGCCTCTTGTTTGCCTTTGCCATCTTCTGCTGGGTGACGGCTTACTATCGTTTGAAGGAAGCGGAAATCATTAATCGTTGGTAATTATGGATTTTAGAGATACGAAAGCTATTTATCTGCAGATTGCCGACCGCATCTGCGACGAAGTGCTGGTGGGAAAGTTTGCCGAAGACAGCCGCATTCCCTCGGTGCGCGAGTATGCCGCCGTGGTGGAGGTGAATGCCAACACGGTGATGCGCTCGTTCGACCAGCTCCAGTCGCAAGGCATCATCTACAACAAGCGGGGCATCGGCTACTTTGTGGCCGCGGGTGCCCGCGAGCGGATTCTCGCCCTGTGCAAGGAGCAGTTCCTGACGAACGAGGTCGACTATTTTTTCAAACAGCTGTACACGCTGGGCATTTCCGATGCCGAACTGGCGGCGATGTACCGCGATTATGCCAAGAATCAAGAAAAGAATAACAAGTTATGAAACGAACTACTTATGTTATATTGGGTGTACTGCTGGCCCTTTTGGCTGGCATGAGCGCCACCATTATCTATTGGGGAACGCACAGCGGAAGCGCGTCGGACATGACCGTCCGCCTGGAAGGAGAAGAGCGTGTGCGTCCGTTGCCTGCCTGTAAGGTTATAAGATTCCGCATGGATAGAATGCTGCATAAACAAGGTGGCAACGACGAGTTGAATTATTATTTGGCCGTTAATAATATCCGTCTGAAAGTGACTTCGGCAGACACTGCTACTGGAAGCTTATTTTATGTGGCCGATATAGAGGAATTTATGGACTTTCAATCGCAGGGAGATACGTTGGACATTGTGTTCAGCTTTCCGACCGAGAAGCTGAAGAAGAAAATGCCACAAGGGAAAATACCTTCTTATTTTAACCTGCAGGCTGAGCCTTTGGAATTGCGCTTGCCCGAAAGCGTTGAGTACTTGAAAGGAGAGGTGTTTGATGCGGTAGAGTTGCAGGACTTGCAACGCGATTCGTTGGCCATTGATTTCTCCGACGGCCCTGCCACGGTGTTTGTGCAGAATTCCCACTTCCGTGCTCTGTCTGCCTTGTCGCGTCAGTTGTGTTTGAACAGCGGTTCGGTGGACCATCTGTATCTGAATCTGGACGAATTGTACAGCTTTGAGGTGAAGACCGATTCTTTCCGCATCGATACCGAATACTTGAGCGGCTCAAGGAATGTGGACTTCCAGGCAGATCCGCAGGAATGCTGTCGTATTTTGTGGAATCCTCTGTCGAAGAATGCCAAGCTGAATCTGAAAATGAAGAATCCAAGTGAAATCCTCCTGCACGAATAAGCGGGAGGAGAGGATAAAACGAAAAAAGGAATTGCGATTGCAATTCCTTTTTTTATTAGTTGCGGAGGCAAGACTCGAACTTACGACCTTTGGGTTATGAGCCCAACGAGCTACCAACTGCTCCACTCCGCGATGTTCTTGATTTCGGGTGCAAAGGTACGACTTATTTTTGAAAAAACAAATATTCGGCAGATATTTTTTTTATTTCTTGTGTGATAATGGGAAATGTCTTACTTTTGCACAGATTAATACGCAATGTGCAATTATTAAACCATGCCGTTATCCAAGACCAGAGCCCAGTTAGTGGACGTCGCCCGTCAGCTTTTTGCGAAGATGGGCGTCGAGAACACCACGATGAACGACATCGCCCTCGCTTCGAAGAAAGGACGACGCACGCTCTATACCTACTTCAAGAGCAAGGAGGATATCTACCTGGCCGTGGTCGAGTCGCAGCTGGACATCCTGCTGGACACGATGAAGCGGGTGGCCGACAAGTGCATTTCGCCCGACGAGAAGATGCTCGAGATGATTTACACCCGTCTGGACGTGGTGAAGGAAGTGGTCTATCGTAACGGTACGCTCCGTGCCGACTTCTTCCGCGACATCTGGAAGGTGGAGAAGGCACGCAAGCGGTTCGACGAAAAAGAGGTGCAGCTCTTCAAGGACGTGCTACGTGAGGGTATGGAGACGGGGGTTTTTCAGATAGACGACCTTGACATGACGGCCGAGCTGGTGCACTATTGTGTGAAAGGTATCGAGGTGCCCTACATCCGCGGGCAGATCGGAGCCAATCTGGATGACGCCACACGCGACAAGTACGTGGCGCGCATCGTCTTCGGCGCCCTGCACCGCAAGGATCCGAAAGCACTGTGATATGGAGCGGAAAAGATAGTTTTACGACAAAGAAAAGATACTTTTAATTTTTAAACAATACGATTATGGGATTATTAACTGGAAAAACAGCCATCGTAACTGGTGCCGCACGTGGTATCGGTAAGGCTATCGCATTGAAGTTCGCCGCTGAAGGCGCCAATGTAGCATTTACGGACCTGGTAATCGACGAGAACGCCGAGAATACTGCCAAAGAAATCGAAGCCATGGGCGTGAAGGCCAAGGCTTACGCTTCGAACGCCGCCAACTTCGAGGATACGGCCAAGGTGGTAGAGGCCATCCATCAGGACTTCGGCCGCATCGACATCCTGGTGAACAACGCCGGTATCACCCGCGACGGCCTGATGATGCGCATGAGCGAGCAGCAGTGGGATATGGTGATCAACGTGAACCTGAAGTCGGCATTCAACTTCATCCACGCCTGTACGCCCATCATGATGCGCCAGAAAGCCGGCAGCATCATCAACATGGCTTCTGTAGTAGGTGTTCACGGCAACGCCGGACAGGCCAACTACTCGGCTTCGAAGGCTGGTATGATTGCTTTGGCGAAGTCTATCGCTCAGGAACTCGGCTCACGCGGCATCCGTGCCAACGCCATCGCTCCGGGCTTCATCATCACAGCCATGACCGACGCCCTGTCCGACGAAGTGAAGGCCGAATGGTGCAAGAAGATTCCTTTGCGCCGTGGCGGTACGCCCGAAGACGTGGCCAACGTGGCTACCTTCCTGGCATCCGACATGTCGTCCTACGTTTCGGGTCAGGTGATCCAGATCGACGGTGGTATGAACATGTAATGCAGCATTGAGATGACCGTCGTTTACGAGGACAATCACATTATTATCGTCAACAAGACCGCTTCGGAGATTGTTCAGGGAGACAAGACGGGCGACGTGCCCCTTTCGGAAACTGTCAAGCAGTATCTGAAAGAGAAGTACCACAAGCCCGGCAACGTCTTTATCGGTGTGACCCACCGCCTGGACCGCCCTGTGAGCGGTCTTGTTGTCTTTGCCAAGACCAGCAAGGCCCTGTCGCGCCTGAACGAGATGTTCAAGAACAGCGAGGTGAAGAAGACCTACTGGGCCATCGTGAAGCAGACGCCTGCCGAGACCGAGGGCGAGCTGGTGAACTACCTGGTGCGCAACGAGAAGCAGAACAAGAGCTACGCCTACGACACCGAGAAGCCCGGCAGCAAGAAGGCCATCCTGCACTATCGGCTCATCGCCCGTTCGGACAATTACAGCCTGCTGGAGGTGGACTTGAAGACGGGCCGCCACCATCAGATCCGTTGTCAGCTGGCCAAGATGGGCTGCCCCATCAAGGGTGACCTGAAGTATGGCTTTCCCCGCTCCAATCCCGACGGCAGTATCTGCCTGCATGCCCGCCGCGTGCGCTTCGTCCATCCTGTTTCGAAGGAACTGATCGATGTGGTGGCTCCCGTTCCGTCGGACAATCTGTGGTGCAGCCTCACAAGTTCTTTGTAAAACCTGTATTTTGAAAACACTGATTTTCTATGAAAAAAAGACTGATACTCCCGGCATTGCTGCTCTGTGCAGGAATGTCCCTGCAGGCGCAGCAACAGCAGGCGTCTGCTTTCTACCTGCGTCCCGCCGTATCGTTGCGGGCACCCCTCCAGGGGGATAGCATCAATTTCACGGGCGACAAGTTTGCCATGAAGGAACTGTTGAAAACCAAAGTGAACTTGGATTTCGACTCCTATACCTACAACCGCGTCGAGGCCGATACCGCCGGCTATGTCCGTGTAGCCCGTGCCGACCGTGACAATCTGCTCTACCTCTTCGCTACCAACCTGCGTGCCGAGCGCTTCATGAAGGGCAAGCTCAAGGTGTCTTCGCCCGCCCGTTTCGAAGTGTTCGTCAACGGCGTGTCCAAGCATGTGAAAGATGCCGCCCAGGACAGCCTCTCGCAGGTGCATCCCGCTGAAATCAGCCTGCGTCTGGAGCCCGAAGCCGATAACGAAATCGTCATCAAGCTCCTTGCCTCGGCCGACGACAAGGCCGAACCCATATTGAAGTGCACCTTTGAGGGTGATAAGGACTTCGAGAACGTGCCCTTCCACATGGCTCCCGACCTGAAGCGCCGTCTGTCGCTCTACAATACCGCCTTCGGACAGAAAGTCTACTCCGTCTCCCTCTCGCCCGACGGCAAGTACCTGCTGACCTATTATTGGGACAACTACTCCACCAAACGCTCGCGCACGTGGCAGGAACTGACCGAAGTGAAGACCGGTCGCATGATCCATCCCAACGTGCCCACCAATGCCCGCTGGATGCCCGTAAGCAGCAAGCTCTACTATACCGTGACGGGTGACGAAAAGAACGACTTGATTGTCTTCGATCCCGCCACCATGCGCGAGGAGACGGTGATGGCCAACCTGCCGGAGGGACGATTCACCTGGTCGCCCACGGAAGATTACCTCATTTATTCGTCCTCAGACGAAGGCGAGAAGGTGAGCGGTCCCCTGAAGCGCATGCTGATGCCCGACGACCGCATCCCCGGCTCGCGCAACCGCTCCTATCTGGTGAAGTACGATCTGAAGACGGGCGTTTCCGAGCGCTTGACCTATGGTTCGCGTCCCGTCTACCTGAACGATATTTCCTGGGACGGCGCCAAGCTGCTCTGCACCACGTCGAAACCCAACATCACGAAGTGTCCCTACAGCCTGACCACCCTGTTCGAAATCGACCTGAACACGATGAAGGCCGATACGCTGGTGCGTGAGGACGCCTACCTCAACTCCGCCTCCTATTCGCCCGACAACCGTCAGCTGGTGCTGATCGGCAGTCCCGAGGCCTTCGGTGGCATCGGCAAGAATTGTGGTTCGCATCCCATTGCCAACGACTTCGACACGCAGGCTTTCCTGATGGACCTGACTACTAAGGAGATAACGCCCATCACGCGCGACTTCAATCCGTCGGTGTCTCTCCTGCAATGGAACCGTACAGACGGCTGTATCTATTTCAATACCACCGACAAAGACTGCCAGCACATCTACCGCTATACGCCGAAGAAAGGCACGTTCGAGATGCTCCCCCTGGCCGAAGATGTCATTTCGTCCTTTACGCTGGCCGATAAGGCTCCCCAGGTGGCAGCCTATGTAGGCGGTGGCAACACCTCGACCGGCGTGGCCTATCTGTACGACGGCAAGAAGCAGACATCCAAGCTGCTGGCCAATCCGATGCAGAAGACGCTGGACAAGATTGAGTTCGGCCGCATGGAAGAGTGGAACTTCACGGCTTCGGACGGTACGACAATTGAAGGCATGATGTGTCTGCCTCCCGACTTCGATCCCGAGAAGAAATATCCGCTGATTGTCTACTACTATGGTGGTACTACGCCCACTACGCGTGGCATGACCTCGCCCTACAGTCCGCAGCTCTTCGCTTCGCGCGACTATGTGGTTTATGTCATCCAGCCCAGCGGCACCATCGGCTACGGACAGGAATTCTCTGCCCGCCACGTCAATGCCTGGGGTGACTATACGGCCGACAACATCATCGAGGGTACCAAGAAGTTCTGTGAGGCCCATCCGTTTGTCAATGCCGAGCGCATCGGTTGCCTGGGTGCCTCGTATGGCGGCTTCATGACCATGTATCTGCAGACCAAGACCGACATCTTTGCCGCTGCCGCCTCGCATGCCGGCATCAGCAACGTCACCAGCTACTGGGGTGAAGGCTATTGGGGCTATTCCTACAACGCCATTGCCGCTGCAGGCAGTTATCCCTGGTCGCAGCCCGACCTCTTCACCAAGCACGGCGCCCTGTTCAATGCCGACAAGATCCACACGCCCCTGCTGCTCCTGCACGGTACGGCCGACACCAATGTGCCCATCGGCGAGAGCATCCAGCTGTACAATGCGTTGAAGATTCTGGGCCGGACGGTGGAATTCATTACCGTGGATGGTGAGAACCACTTCATTGCCGACTACGACAAACGTGTCCAGTGGCACAACTCTATCATGGCGTGGTTTGCCAAGTGGTTGCAGGACAGCCCCGAATGGTGGAACGATCTGTATCCCGAACGTCATTGGTAAGCGTAGAAAAACGTCAAAACGATAAAAAAGAAAAAGCCGCCCCCAGAATAGACAAGACGGGGCGGCTTTTTTCTTGTTAGTGGCTTACTGTTGTTCAGCAACTTGGGCAGATGTTTAGTTTGATGGGGATGGATTGTTTCATGACCGATGAATAGTAGGGCTGAAAATCTTCGGTTTTTTGAATTTAGCTCTCCTGGCAACTTCCTGAAGGGAAGTGTGCCAAAGAGAGCTCTCCACAAACAAACATAAACAGGGCTGCTACAATACTAACGTTTTACTTTCACTTGCTTTTGAGTATATATATATTGTTTAGGTTTAAGTTAGTCTGTTCAAGCAAGCGTTTGCTTACATGTAGAAAGGCTCAAATAGTGTGCCAGAAAACTCACTGTTTTCTTATATTTTTGATAAACAGCCTGTTAGATGCTTGTTGGCTGGAGGGGAAGTGTGGAAAAGGTTGTGGATGTGTGGAGTCGGGTGGGGAATATTTCCCCACTTTTATTCTACAATGAGTCCGACAGGTTGTAGAGTTTCAGTTTGTTGTATAGCGTCTTGCGGTCGATTCCCAGCATCTGGGCCGCGCGGCTTTTGTTGTTGCCGGTCTGGCGTAGGGCTTCCAGAATGTGCTGTTTTTCCGTTTCTTCGTTGCGCAGGGATATGTTGGCGGTTGGCGTGTTGGTCGTCTGCTGCAGGTCGGAGAGTTCGTTCATGGTGATGAACTTTCCTGTAGCAAGCAGGGTGGCGCGGCGCACCATGTTCTTCATCTGGCGCAGGTTGCCCGGCCAATGATATTCGGTCAAGGCTTTGGAGGCCGCTTCGTCAAATCCCGTCAGGTGCTTGTCCATTTCGCGGTTGGCCTGGTCGAGGAAGAAGTTGGCGAAGAGCAGGATGTCCTCGTGGCGGTCCTTCAGTTGTGGCATGCGCAGGGTGAACTCGTTGATGCGGTGGTACAGGTCTTCACGGAAGTGGCCACGTTCGATGGCCTGCTCCAGGTTTTCGTTGGTAGCCGACACCAGACGCACGTCCACCTGTATCTCCTTGTTCGAGCCGATGGGGCGTATCTTGCGTTCCTGCAGGGCGCGGAGCAGCTGTATCTGTACTTCGTAGCTCAGGTTCCCGATTTCGTCCAGGAAGATGGTACCGCCGTTGGCCGCTACGAAGGCGCCCGTCTTGTCGGTCAGGGCACCGGTGAAGGCTCCCTTCACATGGCCGAAGAACTCGGAGGCTGCCAGTTCCTTGGGGATGGCACCGCAGTCGATGGCGATGAACGGATATTGGGCACGTTTGCTCAGCTGGTGGATGCGGTGGGCCACATACTCCTTGCCCGTGCCGCTGGCACCGTTGATGAGTACGGACATGTTGGTGGGCGCCACCAGCTTCACGTAGTTGTAGAGCTGCTTGGCGGCATCGCTTTCTCCCTCCAGAAAGTCCGACGCCGGTTCGGCTGGGGCATGCGCCGGTTTGGCCGGAGCTTCTTCCTGTGGCTTGGCGGCCGCCTCCCGTAGGGGAGTCTTCAGTGCTTCCTCCATTTTCTTCAGCAGTTCGTCGGGGTTGACGGGCTTGGCCACGTAGTCCTGCGCTCCCAGCTTCATGGCCTGTACGGCCGACTGGATGTCCGCATAGCCGGTCATGATGATCAGTGGTGTCTGTCGTCCCTGTTCCCTCATCCACTTCAGCAGGTCGATGCCGTCGCGGTCGGGCAGGCGGAGGTCCGACAATATCAGGTCTATGGCATCCGATTCGACCATTTTCTGGGCACGCGCGATGCTGCTGGCCGATTGTACCTGAAAACCTTTCTTCGTGAGCCATGTCTTCAGGATCATGCTGTAAGTGATGTCATCTTCTACTATTAATATGGATTTCATAGCCTGAATTTTATTTTAATGTTACAAAGGTAAGTGGTTTTGGCTGATTTTAGTATATTTGCAGACTTAAATTAAACAAAAAGATAGAATGAAAAGGATTTCATTTGTATTATTAACCATACTGGCTTGCTGCCTTGTGGCCTGCAAGTCAGAGAAAAAAGCCAGAAACATGAGCGAAGAAACCAGACTGAAGATTGAGACCACCGCCGGCGACATCGTGGTGAAACTGTATAACGAAACGCCGAAACACCGTGATAACTTTATCAAGTTGGCCGAGGACGGCACCTACGAGGGCACCCTCTTTCATCGTGTCATCAAGGACTTCATGATCCAGGCAGGCGACCCCGAGTCGAAGAACGCTGCCAAGGGCCAGATGCTGGGTTCGGGCGACGTGGGCTACACCGTGCCTGCCGAGTTTGTCTATCCCAAGTATTTCCATAAGAAAGGCGCTCTGTCCGCTGCCCGCCAGGGAGACAATGTCAACCCTGAGAAAGCTTCGTCGGGTTGCCAGTTCTACATCGTGACCGGCAAGGTTTATAGCGATTCCACCCTGCTGGGCATGGAGCAGCAGATGAACCAGATGCGCTTCAACAACCTGTTCAACACGCTGGCCTCCAAGCATGCCAAGGACATCTACAAGATGCGCAAGGCAGGCGACCAGGAAGGACTGATGAACTTGCAGGACACCCTGATTGCGCAGGTAGAGAAGCAGCTGGCCGGCCAGCCCGAGTTCCGCTTTACACCCGAGCAGGTGAAGACATACACCACCGTGGGCGGTACGCCCCATCTGGACGGCGAATACACCGTCTTCGGCGAAGTGCTGGAAGGCATGGAAGTGGTCGACAAGATCCAGCGGGTGAAGACCGACCGCAACGACCGTCCCGAGGAAGACGTGAAGATCATCAAGGTCGAAGTGTTGGATTGAAAGGTCTGGGGGAGAGCAGGGTATGTTCAAGATTAACCGACTGACACTGGACAACGGCCTGAAACTGGTGCACTACGAGGATGCCAGTACGCAGATGGTGGCGCTGAACATCGTTTACGATGTCGGTGCACGCGACGAGCATCCCCGGCACACCGGCTTTGCCCACCTCTTCGAACACCTCATGTTCGGAGGCTCCCTGCACATCCCCGACTATGACATGCCGCTCCAGCTGGCGGGTGGCGAGAACAACGCCTGGACGAACAACGACATCACCAACTATTACCTCACCGTGCCCAAGGCAAACGTGGAAACGGGCTTCTGGCTGGAGTCCGACCGCATGTTGGGCCTCGACTTCAGCGAGCGCAGCCTGGAGGTACAGCGTGCGGTGGTGATGGAGGAGTTCAAGCAGCGTTGCCTCAACCAGCCCTACGGCGACGTGGGCCATCTCATCCGTCCGCTGGCCTATCGTGTCCATCCCTATCAGTGGCCCACTATCGGCAAGGAGCTGGAGCACATTGCACAGGCCACGCTCGACGAGGTGAAGGACTTCTTCTACCGCCACTACGCGCCCAACAATGCCGTGCTGGCCGTCACGGGCAACATCGGTTGGGAAGAAACCGTGCGCCTTGCGCAGAAATGGTTCGGCCCCATCCCCCGTCGCGAAGTGTCCGAACGCCGCTTGCCGCAGGAACCTGAGCAGACCGAAGAACGCCGCCTCTGCGTGGAGCGTCCCGTTCCCCTCGACGCGCTCTTCATGGCTTTCCACATGTGCCGCCGCGACGATCCCGACTATTACGCGTTCGACATTCTGTCCGATATTCTCTCCAACGGCCGCTCCAGCCGCCTGAACCTCCGCCTGGTGCAGGAGCGCAAACTCTTCTCCAGCATCGACGCCTACATTTCCGGCAGCCGCGATGCCGGTCTGCTTCACATCAGTGGCAAGCCCTCGCCGGGTGTTTCCCTCGACGAAGCCGAGGCCGCCGTCCGTGCCGAACTGGAATTGCTCCGTCGGGAGCTTGTAGACGAGCCGGAACTGGAGAAGGTGAAAAACAAGTTCGAGGCTTCCCAGATATTTGGTAATATGAATTACCTGAACGTAGCCACCAATCTCGCCTGGTTCGAACTGACGGGGCAGGCCGACGACATCAACCGCGAGGTGGACAACTATCGTGCCGTCACGGCCGACCGTCTGCGTCAGGTGGCCGATCGGGCTTTCCGTCGCGAAAACGGCGTGGTGCTCCACTATCGCAAAGGCTGACCGATGCTGTGAAACAACGCTTTTGACGACTTTCTTCCGGTGAAGTTTCACCGTATTCGCTTGTATATTAGAATGTTGTGTTGAAACTTGCCTGCTGGTTCATGTTTCACCTCCGTGACTCCTCCTGCCTTTCAAGCAAATTCTTGATTGTTCGTGTGTTGCAGTTGTTTTGAAAGCGTGAGGCCGGAATGGTACGATCTTCCTTGGGATGGGAATAATCTTGATTTGCCAAATTGCCAAACGAAATTACGCCAAATTACCAAACGATTTTCCGCCAAATTGCCAAATTTGTATTATGATCTGTTTGATTTGCAGACAATTTCCGTATCTTTGCAAAAACTAAGTATTCATGGAATATAGAAATCGAATAGCAGATAAATTATTGCGTGATAAATTAGAAGCAATGGGGGCTGTTTTAATAGAGGGACCCAAGGCTTGTGGTAAAACCACTACGGCTGAACAACAGGCTAAGAGCATCATTTATATGGATGACCCAGCCAAACAAGAACAATATAAACAGATGGCACAGACTAACATCCGTTTTTTGCTTGAAGGAAAAACTCCACGCCTGATTGATGAATGGCAACAAGTTCCTCAGTTTTGGGATGCCATTCGGTTTGAGGTGGATCATAGAGATGAAGACGGGCAATTCATGCTTACAGGGTCTGCCGTACCTGTTGATGCTAAAGAAATACATCACACAGGAACTGGAAGATATGGATGGCTTACCATGCGCCCTATGACTCTGTGGGAATCTGGTGAATCTACCGGTGAAATCAGTTTGTCAGATTTGTTTCTTGCGCCGGACAAAATAGGTGCTTTAAATAAACTTACATTACCAATGCTTGCATTTGTTGTTTGCCGTGGCGGGTGGCCTAAATCTTTGGCTAAAAAATCGGAAAAGGCAGCATTGCTGCAAGCAGCGGAATATTATAAAGCCATTACAAGCAGTGACATATCGCGAGTTGATAATGTGAAAAGAAACGAGGAGCGGGCAAAGAGAATCATGAGGTCATATGCCCGACATCAAGGTTCACAGGCTAGTATTGCAACAATTCTTGCGGATATATCAACAAATGAGACGGAAGAGGTTAGCGATGAAACGGTAGGAACATATCTTACTGCTTTGCGAAAAATATTTGTTATAGAGGATATGCCTGCATGGAATCCTAATTTAAGAAGTAAAACCGCGGTACGCACATCCGACACAAGGTATTATGTCGATCCTTCGGTGGGAGTAGCTGCTTTAGGACTTGGTCCTAATGACTTGATTAATGATCTGAATACTTTCGGATTGTTTTTTGAGACGATGTGTATCCGGGATCTTCGTGTTTATGCAGATGCTTTGGATGGATCGGTCTATCATTATAGAGACAAAAATGGTTTGGAATGTGATGCGGTGGTGCATTTGCGTAATGGGTCGTATGGTCTTGTTGAAATAAAATTAGGCGGAGACAAACTTGTTGAAGAAGGCGCAAAGACATTAATCGCACTTGCTAATATTATTGATACCTCCCGAATGAAGGCACCTGCATTTTGTATGGTATTGACCGGTGTGGGTGACTTTGCTTACAGGCGGACAGATGGAGTTTATGTTGTTCCTGTTGGGTGTTTGAAAGATTAAATTGCTGTGAAACAACGCTTTTGACGACTTTTTTTCGGTGAAGTTTCACCGTATTCGCTTGTATATTAGAACGTTGCGTTGAAACTTGTTCTGCCGTTTGGAGGTATCGTAAATAATACCTATATTTGTCTTGTGATAAAAGCGAATTAGGGTATGCCGGAAATATTCAGAGCCTTTGGATTTTCGTTCATGTTTTTTAGTCGCGAACATGAACCGATACATGTGCATGTCGTAGGAAAAGACGGCATGGCGAAATATGTATGGGATGGAAACGAGTTTGTTTTCTACGAACAACACGGAATCAAGGCTCAGGATTTGAAGAGAATAGGCATGATGATAGAGGAAAATAGCGATATAATCATTAGGCATTGGAACAAGTATTTTGGAAAGGAGGCTGACAATGAAGATTACGAGAATATGGTTTGATGGTGAATATCTTTATGGTCTGGGGGATAATGGGAAGACCTATCGTCAATCCTTGCTATGGTATCCCGGATTGATGCAGGCAAACGAAGCGGAAAGGGAAGATTATACGATGAGTGTAGTCGGGATACATTGGCGTACGCTTGATGTGGATGTAAGCTTTGAGAGCTTTGAATACGAAGATGCGGAACCTACCAAATTGCAACGGTTCTTCCTTCTGCATAAGGAAATTAATGTGTCCGAATTTGCGAGACTTGTCGGGATAAACGCCACCCTTTTGCGTAATTATATCAACGGTTTCAAGAAACCGTCGAAGGAACGGGAAAATCAGATTTTGTGTCAGATACACAAACTGAGCGAAGAATACGCCCAAGTTGTATTTTAGTTCATGTTTCACCTCCGTGAAACCTTATCTTTCACTGTAAATATTTTTTAGCTTGTTGTGAAAGCGTGAAGCCGGAATCGGACAAACTTCGCTCACTTCTGTTCGGCAACAAGGCAGGTCTTCAGTGCTAACTATGGACTTTAGGCGACTAACTATCTACTTTAGCGCGCTAACTATGGACTTTGGCGCGCTAATGATGGATACATATATCTAATACCTCAAATACGTGTTTCAGTTATCTCGAAACAGAATGGGGGCGGCATATAGCGGAACGTTGGTCATCCAATCCTGGTTGCGGTAATCGGACATGGAAAAACGGAGGCCGTGCAACCCTTTATTGGCAGCGACAAAACAAGCTAAGGATTTTGAACGCAGGTTTTCCTCCGCCTTTACTTCTATCGGAACGATGTCGCTGCCATGCTGTATGATAAAATCAATCTCCAGTTTCGCATCGTTGCTGTAGTAGAATACAGAACTTTCGCATGTGGCTGTCAGCTGGCTCATGACATAGTTTTCCGTAAATGCGCCTTTGGCTTCCTCCATGCCGTTGTCGGCAATCAACAGTCTTTCTGCCGGTGTTTCACTCATGGCGCCCAGCAGTCCACAATCCAAAAGGAACAGTTTGAAAGCAGAGATGTCGGCATAAAATTTCAATGGAATCTTGGGTTGGGAAATTCTTTCGGCCTTGTACACCAGACCTGCATCCAGCAGCCACTGAATGGCTGCCTCGAAATCCTTGGCCCGTGCACCGGGACGGACAACGCCATAGATGAATTTCTTGTTTTCCTTTACAAGTTGGGAAGGCATCGACTGCCAGACCATACCTATGCGGTTAGCCTCCGAGGCGGGTACATGTTTTGACATATCCTGCCGATAGGTAAAGAGTATGTTGTTTTGTACCGTCCTTACTTTCCTGGCATCATTTGATGATACGAACTCAGCCACAGCTTCCGGCATTCCTCCCACAAAGTAATACTCTCTCAAAGACTTGACATACTCGTTTTTGAGAAGCTTGACAGTAGCCCAGTCCTTGGCCCGTAGGATGTCAACCATTTGTTTCTTTCCTTTGGCCAACAGAAACTCATCAAAGGTCATGGGATAGATGTGCAATACGTCCACTTTGCCAACCGGAAAAGATTCTCCCCGATGCATGGCTATTCCCAACAGTGAACCTGCCACGGCAACATGATATTGCGGTGCGTTCTCATAGAAATACTTCAAGACCGACAAACCGCGTGGTGCTTCCTGTATTTCGTCCAGAATAATCAATGTCTTACCGGCTTCGATACTCTGCCCGGTAATGGCGCCGATGGCCAACAAGATACGCCGCATGTCGTAATCTTCCGAAAACAGATTTCTGGCCAGTTCGTTGTTGTCACAATTGATATAAGCGACATTGGCGAACTCTTGTTCTCCGAAATGTTTAAGGATGTAAGTTTTTCCCACCTGACGTGCTCCGGCCAATACAAGAGGCTTCCGGCCTTTTTTGTTTTTCCAGACTTTTAGTTGCTCAATGATGTTTCTATGCATAATCCTTGTATTTCTGATGATTCCGATGCAAAAATACATATTTCCGACCGAACTTTAATGGAATATGCGCATTTTTCTGACCGAATATTTTGATGTATAATACATTTTTCCGACCGAATATTCTTGAAATCATTCTTCTACGAAGTCAATCTGCTGATTTTTTTGTATGTTTGCACACGCTATGCTACTTGTTGATAATACGATGAAGCCCCTCTATCCCTTGTGCCTGCTGGCAGTCTTGTTGTGGACCGCCTGCACCCATGCCGACTATTCCCGACGGATGGCCGAAGCCGACCGTGTGATGGACCTGTACCCCGACAGTGCCCTCCGCCTGCTGCAGGGTATCTCTCCTTCGGACCTGGAGGAGGGCGACCGCATGCGTCACCGGTTGCTGACGGTGGAGGCGGAGTGCCGTAACGGACAGATGCCGGCCAGCGACTCCTTGCTGTGGCCGGTCATCGACTATTTCCATCGGGCGGGCGATGTCTTTTGGGAGGCGCGGGGCGAGTACAACCGTGGCTGCATCCTTTATCAGAATCATCGGCAGGCGGGGCAAGCGTTGGACATCTTCCAGCGGGTAAAGGCACTGATGGAACAATGTGGAAATACCTGGTGGCTTGGGCGGACGTATGGCCGCATGGCTTATATCTATCACAGTCAGGGGATGCTTTCGCAGGCTGATTCTCTCTATTGCAAGGCGGAACAAATATGTGTGCAAGTGGGCGATACTGCATTGTGGCTTGAAATTTTAGAACGAAGGAGTATTTATCTGATTGCTAAAGGTGAGGATTGTTATAAGGGAGCAGAAACATTATTGTTAAAAGCTTATCGATTAGCTAATCATAAGCAATTAATAAATCATCAAAAGAAAAGTGTACTTACTTTGAGCCAGTTGTATAGCTATATGCAGGACGGTAGACGTGCCTTGCAATTTGCTCGTGAGGCTTGGAGGCTGGAATCGGATACCGCACGGAGGTATATGTCCAGTTTGCTGATAGGTGAGGCTCATTATAAACTGAATCATTATGACTCCGCTATGGTTTGGCTGGAAAGGACGGTTGTGTGCCGTCCTTCTCTGGCTGTTCGTTCGGCAGCCTATATGCGTTTGGCAGATATTGCTGAAGAACAAGGAAATACAGAAAAGGCGTTGGCGTACCAGAAGATGTATCAGCAGGCCGAGCATGAAGTTAACAGCCAGTCGCAGGTGACCGAAATCCGTTTGACAGAGCAGTCGCAGGTACATCGGCGGGAACAGGCGCAGATGAAACGGTTGGTTCTGATTTGTTTGGCGGCGATTGGTGTATTGGCCGTTTGTATTGTACTGTTGTTGGGATGGCGGATCAGGGAACGGAAACGCCGTCGCAGGCAGATGGATGCACTGATGAAGTACTGGTGGCAAGAACATCGGGTACTCTTGTCCGCAGAACCGTCGGCGGCCGAACCGGAAGTGCGGCTTCTACCTCCTCCTGTGGAGCTGGAGGAACAGCCGGTGTTCGATTTCGATGGCTTGCCGGACTGTTTGCGGGAAACGGACCCGTATGTTAAGGCGAAGCGCATTCTGGCTCATTACAAATCGTATGCGGACTATGAGGAACACTTCACCGTGGAAGATCAGGACCAGTTGCTTCATTGCATCGACCTTTATACCGATGGATTCATCACCCGTCTGAAGAAGAAGGTTTCTCTTTCGGAGAACGACCTCCGCTTTTGCGGACTCCATCTGTTGGGATGGTCCACCCAGGAGATTGCCGTCCTGCTGGAAAAAGACCGGTCCGGTGTGTACAAGCGGCAGAAACGCATCCTGCATCATTGTTTTCCCGAAGCGGGCGACGAAAAGCTCGAAAAGGTGTTGAAAAGCATCAAATAGCCCCGTTCCACACTTTTTCCACCTAAAAAAGTTTGTGGAAACCCGAAAATTCCACAAAAATTCCACAAATCCGGTGATTTCAAAGGGCTAATTTTGGAGTATTAAAAGCAAAATACATAGTTAACAAATGAAGGCATTGATTCTATTTTTAATTTCTTTATGGACGGGAAATTCCTTTGCTCAAACCTCTGTAGAAAAGAATGAGGGAGGAACCACTATTGTAAAGCTGTATCTGGACGACTATGTTTGTAGTGAAAGTCAGTGGGTTTATTTACATGGTTATAAGGACTGGGTTTCCGGAAACGAATGTACGATTTTCGATTCTGTATTTGTTGCCCAAGGAGAGCATGTCGTCCAATTGCAAACATATATTCCAGAAGCCCAAGCCGTGAATATTCTTTTTGAGAAACAAGGACCACTCAATATGCAGTTGGCGATAGAACCGAATTCCAGTTTGGGGATAACTGTGTGTGAAGAGGATGGTGATGTTTCCATCTTTAAAAGAGCCGAGCAAGGTGGTTCGTTAAATAACCGTTTACATGATTTCCTGGAAGAAAGATCGGAATATTTACGGCGAATCGGAACATTGCATCAAGAGAAAAAAGCAGAGGAAGCACAACGTTTGGAAAGAAATACCTTTGAAAAAAGGCGTATGATGCTGTTAAATGCTGATATGGCGGAAGAAGCTTATGAAATGGCCGTTTGCTTGAAGATTGATTTTCGTTCTTATTCAGAGGAAGTTGCTGATATATTAGAGCAAATTGCTTTAAAGTTTCCTACGTCAGGCTTGATTCAAGAGTATATGCATAAGAAAAAGGGCTTACCTGCAACTGCAGAAGCTCGAAAATGTTCTTTGCGTATACAGGAGTTAAGGAAAAAAAGGAAAGACATCCTATTTTATCCTCAAAAGATTGGCGATGAATTGATTTTGTCTTTTCCAGATGCTATGGGAAATGAACTTACTACTGATCATCGTGCTGAGGATTTTGTACTGATAGATTTTTGGGCAAGTTGGTGTGTACCTTGTAGAAAGGAAATGCCTAATATAAAGAAAGTTCAAGAGCAATATGGTAAGCGGTTACTTGTTTATGCCGTTTCTTTGGATGCGGATAGAAAAGCCTGGCAGGTAGCTATTGATAAAGATGGTACCGGAAACTTTGTACATGTAATCGGTACGTATCCCAACGGACAACCTACACAAAATATGAAACGAATGCGAGTGCATTCCATTCCGAAGAATTTGCTTCTTGATAAGAACCAACGTATCATCGCTAAAGATTTGCATGGCGATGAACTGATGCAATTGTTGGACAGTCTGATGAACCAATAAATAGGATATGTTTTTAATGCTTATGAGAAAATTACGTTGTAATCTGTTGTTTATCTTCCTCTTGTTAGTTCTGTCCGCTTATTCGTCGGGCAGTAAGGATGAAAAGAAAAACGTAGAAATCACTTTGTTTCTGGATAAAGATATGACCGAGGTAGGGCAGAATGTGTTTGTATGGTCTTTCATATCTGGGAACGAACAGCGGATATGGGACTCTGTGTATGTGGCTCCTCATTCGGATTCGGTTACTTTGCGGGCCTATACTCCTGCGGGTAATTGCTTTATGGTTATCTTTGACAAGGTAGGGCCGAGTTCTTTGAATGTGTATGCCAATCCGGGTGATCGGGTGAAAATGCGTGTAGGAAGCAGAGACCGGAATACGGTGTTCAAGAAGGCAGAAGAAGGTGATTTTCATAATGATTGTGTTGAAAGCATTCTGTCGAAGCGTCCCGATTGGATTAAGAAGCATGAGGCGGACGAATTGGAAAATGAGGACAGTCTTGACTATTATAATCGGAAATTGATAGAAGCTTATAAGGATGAAATTTATCATGCAAAGTCTCCCTACTTGGCCTTTTCTGGAGTTGGTATGATCGATATGTATTTCGAAGATATCGTGACTTCGGATTCCATCCGTTATTTCAAGAATTATGTAAGGGAACGGTATCCTGATGATCCGCGTGCACAGTCCGATTATGCACGTGATCCTTCGCCGGAAGGTCTTGTGCAAGCCAATAAGATTAAGGAAATAAATATGCGCCGCAATATCAATGAAAATGTTCTGAGAAATACAAAGCTTGGCAACCGCTTGAAGCTTGCTTTACGGGATGTGGACGGGAAAGTCGTTTCGTTGGACGATTTGCCGGACACGGCTTATGTGTATGTGGACATTTGGGCCAGCTGGTGCGGTCCTTGTCGGAGACAGTTCTCCACTATCAAGAAAGTATATGAGAAATATGCAGGTTCTCTGACTGTCTACGCCATTTCCATAGATTTGAACCACACGTTGTGGAAAGAAGCGATAACCAAAGACGGGACGGAGGATTTTGTACATGTGACGGGTGCCAACAACTTGCGGGAAGTGGTGCCGGAAGTACGTTTGTTGGGTATCGAAAGAATCCCGCGCAATTTCCTGTTGGATAAGCAGAAAAAGATTATCGCTGTTGATTTGACGGGCGATGAACTGGTGCAGCGAATGGATAGCTTGGTGGGGAAATAAAGAAATCGAGGAAAAAGCCCTGTTGTTTGTTAGTTTTTTCTTACTTTTGTCCCAATATGCGCTTATGGGCGCATTGCAGAATAACTAAACAAACGGCATAGCCAATGAAAGTAGTAGACTTGATAAACAGTAACCAGCATACCGCCTTCTCCTTCGAGGTACTTCCACCTCTGAAGGGGACAGGCATCGAGAAGCTGTACGCCACTATAGACCTCCTGCGCGAGTTCGACCCCAAATACATCAATATCACCACCCACCGGAGCGAGTATGTCTATCAGGAACTGGGCAACGGACTCTACCAGCGGAAGCGCCTGAGACGCAGACCGGGCACGGTAGCCGTGGCTGCAGCCATACAGAACAAATACGGACTGACTACGGTTCCCCACTTGTTGTGCAGCGGATTTACACGTGAGGATACGGAGTACGTCCTGCTGGATCTCCAGTTCCTGGGTATCACCGACCTGCTGGTGCTTCGCGGCGACAAGGCGAAGCACGAGGCTCGCTTTGTGCCCGAAGAGGGCGGGTATTCACATGCCATCGAACTGGAAGAACAGATCAACCGTTTCAACCAGGGCATCTTCGAGGATGGAAGTCCGATGACCGTGACGCGCACACCCTTCAGCTACGGCGTAGCCTGTTATCCCGAGAAACATGACGAGGCTCCCAACCTGGAGAGCGACCTGATGTGGCTGAAACGGAAGGTGGATGCTGGTGCGCAGTATGCCGTGACGCAGTTGTTCTATGACAACAACCGTTACTTCGACTTCGTGGAGCGTGCCCGCAAGGCGGGCATTACGGTGCCTATCATACCGGGCATCAAGCCTCTGAAACGTGCTGCTCAGTTGAGCATCATTCCCAAGACATTCAAGGTGGACATCCCGCAGGAACTTGCTGAGGAAGTGGAGCGTTGCAAGGACGACGAACAGGTGAAACAGGTGGGCATCGAGTGGTGCGTGCGCCAATGCCGCGAGCTGATGGCCCACGGTGTACCGAGCCTGCATTTCTATTCTGTGGCGGCTGAAGACAGCATACGCGAGGTGGCGAAACAGATTTTTTGAATGGAAAATTGAGAATGGCATGTTCAGTTTCGGGGATGTTATAGGGCAGAAAGAAGTAATCGGCCGCCTGAAAGCGGAGGTGGAGCAGGGGCGTACGGCCCATGCACTGCTGTTGACGGGGCCGAGGGGAGCGGGAAAGCTGCCTTTGGCGCTGGCGCTGGCACGGCGTCTGTGCTGCATGCACCCCGAAGGCGGGGAAGCTTGCGGACAGTGTGTCTCGTGTCGTCAGTGGGAAAAACTGGCTCATCCTGACGTACATTTTGTCTTTCCCATTGTGAACAACAAGAAGGTGAGCGACGACTACCTGCCCTTGTGGCGGAAGATGCTCATGGAAAGTACCTATACCGACCTGGGGCACTGGATGGAACTGATAGACGCCGGAAATACGCAGCCTTTGATTTATGCTCCCGAAAGCGACCAAACATTCCGCAAACTGAGTCTGAAGTCCAGTCAGGGCGGATGGAGGGTCGTTGTGGTGTGGCTTCCCGAACGCATGAACGAGGCTTGTGCCAACAAGATGTTGAAGTTGCTGGAAGAACCGCCCGAGCGGACCGCTTTCCTGATGGTGAGCGAAGAGCCCGAACGGTTGCTGCCCACCATCGTGAGCCGCACGCAGCGTATCTACGTGCCCCGCATTGAGGAAGAGGATATGGTCCGTGTATTGACAACCCGATACGGACAGACCGAGGAAGAGGCGCATTCGATGGCTCACAGGGCTGACGGAAGTTTCCTGAAGGTGCTGGAAATGATGGGGCAGAGCGGCGAGCAGGCTTTGTGTTTCGAACTTTTTACCCGGCTGATGCGTCTGGCCTGGCAGCGCGACATACGCGGCATGAAGGCCTGGAGTGAGCAGGTGGCTGTCTTGGGGCGTGAACGGCAGAAGATGTTTCTGGAATATGCCCAGCGGATGGTACGTGAGAATTTTATTGCAAACTTCCACCGGGGAGAAATGAACTATATGGGACCTGACGAACAGCAGTTTGCCACGCGTTTTGCTCCTTTCGTCAACGAGCGGAACATCGTCGGGATGACCGACCTGCTCGGCAAGGCTCAGGAACACATCCAGCAGAATGTGAATCCGCGAATGGTGTTCTTCGATCTGATACTGAACATGACGGTGCTGATTAAAATGAAAAATTGAGAATTGAAAATTATACATTATGACTGATTTTACACTACATAACGGAAGCGGGCGGCTTTGCCTCCGCAGTTGCGGACGGCAGGACAGGCAGCTGAATACGTATGACTGGCTGGCAGACATTCCCGGCAATGAAGCCGAGTCGGAGTATGTCGAAGTGCAGTTCAAGAATACGAGGAAAGGCTATTTCCGCAACTCCAACCGCCTGGAACTGGCGAAAGGAGATATTGTGGCGGTTGAGGCTACACCCGGTCACGATATCGGTGTCGTGACTTTGACCGGCCGCCTTGTACCCCTGCAGATGAAGAAAACCGGAGTGCGCAACGAAGCCGATATCCGCCGTATCTACCGTAAGGCTAAAGCGGCTGATATGGAGAAGTATGCTGAGGCCAAGGCGCGCGAGCATTCTACCATGATACGTGCCCGGCAAATAGCACTCAGCCTGGGGCTGGACATGAAAATCGGTGACGTGGAGTATCAGGGTGACGGTAATAAGGCCATCTTCTATTATATAGCCGAAGGTCGTGTGGATTTCCGTCAGCTCATCAAGGTGCTGGCTGAGGCTTTCAGGGTACGTATCGAGATGAAACAGATCGGAGCCCGTCAGGAGGCCGGACGCATTGGAGGCATTGGACCCTGTGGCCGTGAGTTGTGCTGTGCCACGTGGATGACCAGTTTTGTATCTGTCTCTACAGGAGCCGCACGCTATCAGGACATTTCGCCCAATCCGCAGAAGCTGGCCGGGCAATGTGCCAAACTGAAATGTTGCCTCAACTATGAGGTGGATGTCTATGTCGAAGCTCAGAAACGATTGCCCAGCAAGGAGATTACGCTGCGTACCAAGGATGCCGAATGGTTCTACTTTAAGGCGGATATTCTGGCCGGACAGGTGACCTATTCGAGTGATAAGTCTATTCCTGCCAACTTGGTTACCATTCCTGCCCGCCGTGCTTTTGAGGTAATCAATATGAATCGCAAAGGAGCGGCGCCTGATACGTTGGCTGAAGCGGATAATGAAAAGAAGCAGGTTTCGGCCGACTTGTTGGAACAGGAAAGCGTGACCCGCTTTGATCGCAACCGCAAAGGAAAAGGGGGCAACGAAAACAAAGGTGGCGGAAACGGAGAAGGCAAGAAGAAAAAGAAGAAAAATAAAGGAGGCGGTGATGTACAGGCTCAAGAAGCAAAGCAGGAAGGAACTGCACAGGCTCCGGTAGAGGGCAAGAAAGAAAATAAAGAGGCCTCGACAGAAAAAACGGCCGAACCTTCACGCCCGAAAAACCGCCGCAACAGGTCGAAAAAGAACGCCAAGCCTGCGGATAAGAATGATGGCAAGCGGGAAGAAAAAGGAAGCGGTAATGCACAAGGTTGATGTAATGCGGCTTGTGGCGGCAACGGCAGCCGTAATCCTGTTGATGGCTTGTGGAGAAAATGTCGTGTATAGCCATTATGAGGCTGTAGAGGGCAGGGGGTGGAGAAAGAACGACACCCTGTCCTTTACAACCACTGTTACGGTTCCCGACAAAAGCCTGGATGTCTATGTGGATGTGCGTCATGGCAATAATTATCCTTACCGCAATCTGGCTCTGTCATTGACCAGCATGTTGTCTTCTCCGGCGGATTCTCTTGTCCGTACAGATACCTTGCGATTGATGCTGGCCGATAGCGAAGGACGGTGGACAGGAGAAGGGTTTGCCAATCTTTATCATAACGCATCCTATGTGACGACGGTTCGGCTGGATACACCTGCCACTTGCCGTTTTGTCCTGTTGCCAGTTATGCAAGACTCACTTCTGCAAGGCGTGAGCGATGTTGGAGTCAGGATGGTTATCTCATCCTCTTCCCACGCCCCGCATCGATCCGCAGGAATACGAACAGCAGAATAGTAAATCCCCATAAAGAAGAACCGCCGTAACTGAAGAACGGAAGCGGGATGCCGATGACGGGTGTCAGGCCAAGTACCATGCCTATGTTGATAAACAGGTGGAAGAAGAAGATTCCCAGCACGGAGTATCCATAGACACGTCCTGAGACGGTAGGCTGGCGTTCGGACAAATGGATCAGACGCAGGAGCAGGCACATGTAGAGTAACAGTACGAATACCGAACCAACGAATCCTTCCTCTTCACCTACCGTGCAGAAAATAAAGTCGGTGTCCTGTTCGGGTACGTATTTCAGTTTCGTTTGTGTTCCATTCAGGAAACCTTTGCCCCAAAGACCGCCCGAGCCGATGGCGATTTTCGACTGGTTGACATTATAGCCAGCACCGGCCAAGTCTTCTTCCAACCCCAGTACTACTTTGATGCGGATCTGTTGATGAGGCTCCAGGACCTGGTTGAAAACATAGTCGCACGAGTACAAGAAGCCTACCGAGGCTATCATGAATGCCGAGACAAGTACATAAATCTTCCGCCGTTCGCGTAAGGCTAAAAATACAAGCCATCCCGCAGCACATGCGCAAAGCCCCCAAAGCACATAGACCACGTTGAATGTCCATAGCCAGCCGGATATGGCACAGGCTAAGGCTACTACTGCAATACACGTGATTGTCATCTGACTGACTATGGCACGGTTGCGTTGATAGACCTGAAGCAGGATAGGGGCGGAAATCAGAATGAGGCACAACACGGCGAACTCGCCCACGGAAGTGGAGTCATGGAGCATCGTGACATCGGCGTAGCGGATACCTACAACAAAGTAAACGACGGCACATACTCCGGCAAACAGAATCGCCCCCGGCATACCTTCGCGGTAAAGCATCAGAAAGAAAGACAGATAGACCAGGGCTGACCCCGTCTCGCGCTGTCCTACAATGAGCAGCATGGGGCAGGCTATCAGGAAAGCAATGGTCAGCACGTTGCGCCAGTTTTGAAGAACAAAGCCATAAGCTCCCATAAATTTGGCTAAAGCCAGTGCCGTAGCAAATTTGGCAAATTCGGCCGGCTGCAGACTTACCGGTCCCAGTATGAGCCATGAACGCGATCCTTTTGTGTCGGGTGCAATGAAGATGGTGACGAGTAACAATACCAGCATGCCCGCGTATATGATATAGGCGAAGGTATCATAGAACATATCGTCCAGCATCAATAATACAAAGCCCAGACCGAAGGAACAGATAATCCATACGAACTGTTTGCCTGCGCGGGTGGAAAAGTCCAGAAAATCGCGGTCTACATAATCATAACTTGCACCGCATACACTGAACCAGCCCCAAATGACCAGTAGCAGATAGATGACAACCGTCATCCAGTCTAGCGATTTCCAAATACTATCTCTCCTCGTTACCATAAATAATTACTCGGTTACTGAAATCTTCGGCCAGTATCTCGTTCTGTGGCGAAAGTTTGCCATGCAGATATTGGTCCATCATTAATGCACCGATAGGTACACCGTAAGTTGCTCCCCAGCCTCCGTTTTCTACATAGACGACGATGGCTATCTTGGGATCGTTCATCGGAGCGAATCCCATGAAAACGGAATGGTCTTTGCCATGCGGATTCTGTGCTGTACCGGTTTTTCCGCATGCTTCTACTCCGGGAAGCAATGTGCCTACCAACCGGCATGTTCCGCTTCCTGTACTTCCCGTAACGGCTGCCCGCATACCTTTCACGATGTCCTCGTAATATTCCTTTCGGATTGTCGGAGTGCGTACTGTCTGGTAAAGGCTGTCCAGCGGGTTGTCCTGTATTTCTTTTACGACATGTGGGGTGATAAAGTGGCCGCGGTTGGCAATTGTTGCTCCCAGATTGGCAATCTGCAATGGGGTGGCCAGAATTTCTCCCTGGCCGATGGCGATACTGATAATTGTCAATCCGTTCCAGGAACCGCGGTAGATGCGGTCGTAATATTGTGAATTGGGGATGAAGCCTCGCAGTTCTCCTGGCAGGTCTACTCCCAGCTGGTAGCCGAAGCCTTGTGACACCATATCGTCTTTCCATACGGTAAGCGCTTCCTGCGGAGAACCGTATTTCTTGTCACCGATCATTTTGTATAATCCCCAGCAAAAATAGGAGTTGCACGAAGTGGCAATGGCCGGTATAAGCGGGAGGGGAGCTGCATGTCCGTGGCATCCTACCCGCAGCCCGCGGTGAATAAAGCCATGGGAGCATGGAAAAGGGGTGTCTTCCTGAATAATGCCTTCCTCCAAAAAGATCAGACCTTGTGTTGTCTTGAAAGTTGAGCCGGGAGGATAGGTACCCATGATGGCTCGGTTCAATAAAGGCTTTTGGCGATTCTTTTCCAGAAGTTGGTGATTTTTTCCACGTTGTCGGCCGATCATCATGTGTGGATCGAAGCTGGGAGAAGACACCATGCAGAGAATTTCGCCCGTTTTAGGTTCAATGGCTACGATAGCACCTATTTTGTTTTGCATCAGACGTTCGCCCAACATTTGAAGATCGATGTCGATACCCAGTTTCAGGTTTTTGCCAGGTACCGACGGACGGTCCAGTTGTCCGTCCATATAATGTCCCTGTATGCGGCCATGCGCATCGCGCAACAGGATTTCTACGCCTTTTTCGCCACGAAGGTATTTTTCGTAGGAACGTTCGACTCCCTGTTTGCCGATGTAGTCGCCGCGGATATAATAGTCGTCTTTTTCAATGTCGCGCATAGATACCTCGCCGATGTCGCCCAAGACATGACCGGCCGAATTGTAGGAGTACTGGCGGATGGTGCGTCGTTGGATGGAGAAGCCGGGGAACTTATAGAGCTTTTCCTGGAATACCCCACATTCTTCGGCCGAAAGTTGCGTCATAAATACTTGGGGGGTGTATTTGGAGTAGCCCGGATTTTTACGGAAGTTGCGGACTTCTTCCATGCGTTGCAGGAACTGTTCGCGTGTGATTCCCAGTGAGCGGCAAAAATCGAGTGTGTCGAGTTGTGTCACTTCACGTGGAATGAATGTGATGTCATAGGCCGGTTGGTTAAAAACGAGCAGTTTGCCGTTTCGGTCGTAAATGGCTCCACGTGAGGGGTATTGTATTTTATTGAGGAAAGCATTGCTGTCGGCGTAGCGCTTGTATTTGTCTGAGAAGATCTGGAGTCCTGCCAGACGGAGAATGTATATCAGGACGATGCAAACGACAATTGCGCCGAGGATGTATTTCCGTTTTTCGAATGTATAATCTTTCGCCATCAGTCTGTTATTTTTTAGTTCGTTTCATCGTTTACCTTTTTGGAAGAGCATTTCTAAAGCCAGTACGCAAAGCATGGTAAAGAGGGTGCTGGAGATGATCCGCAGTAACAACTCTTGCAGATGGGCGAAGGAGAATGATTCAAGTGAGAGCAATACGGCGTGGTGCAGTAACACGGCTGTGGTCGCATATTTCAGGAAGACATTTATTCCCATGGTATGGATGGCAGGGACAAGTGTCTCTTGGAGGTCACGGGGAACGAAAAGTCTCAGTAGGGTAGGACGGACGAAAGCGAGAAGTACTGTTGAGGCTGCATTCAATCCAGGGGTGTCTGAGAAGATATCGACCATCAACCCCAGTACGAATGCCCATAATATCAGCCTGTTTGTCGGCACGTCTGCCTCAAACTTCAAAAGCAGGTAGATGTACAGGAAAGGGGTGGCATAACCGCCGATGTGGAGGTTGTTCAATATCAATGCCTGCAACAAAACCAGTGCGACAAGCCATCCTGCTTTATGTAGATAGGTTATTGTCATTTTTTTTATTTCTGAATTTAGAACTCATTGTTCTTGTTCCAATGCTTTTTGTTCTTCCTGGCCACGTCGGGCAAGGATACGGACAGAACCCAGTTTGCCAAAGTCTGTTGCAAGTTTGATTCTGAGCAGGTAAGACAACCCGTCGTTGGAGTCGGCCATGTCGTCGACGACTCCTACCATAAGTCCTTGCGGAAAGACAGATGAAAATCCGCTGGTGACAACGGTGTCGCCCAGATTGAACTCTGCATGTCTAGGCAGGTCTTTCAGATAGGCATAGCGGGGATCGCCTCCTTCCCATTTCAGATAGCCGAAATAGTCGCTTCCCTGAATCTTGCAACTGATGCTGGACTTGCTGTTGAGCAGAGGAAGGACCAGCGAATAGCTTGGAGAAGTGCGGTAAACAATTCCTACTACACCGGCTGCACCTACTACGGCCATGTCGGGCTTGACACCAGCTGCACTCCCTTGGTCGAGGGTTATGTAGTTGTCTGTTCGGTTCAGGCTGTTTTTTATCACATGAGCCTTGAAGCTTTGTTCGATTCCTGTGCCTGGCGGCATGTAGCGATCCAGCGCTTGGCGGACGGCAGAGTCGCCTACGTATCCGGATAAAGCGCTTTCAAGTTGCAAGACTCGTTGTTCCAGCCATACATTGCGGTCGAGCAAGTCTTCATTGGCATCCTTCAGGTGGAAATAGGACGTGATGCTTCCCGTTACTTCGTAGACCTTTCCCGCAATCAGGTTGGCGGACGAAAGAACCGCGCTGTGCTGGTATGGCCCTGTGTTGCACAGCAAAAATAAGCTGACTGCCTCGAGTAGCAAGAAGAGGAGCCAGTGGTTGTATTTTAACAGGAAGTTAAGGAGGTCACGCACGTCTCTTAATAACGGTTAGTGGTTAATGATGAACGGTTAGTGGTAAGGGGTTAACGGTTAGTATCCCCATTCAGATGGCTACTCACCGTTAACCGCTTACCACTAACCGCTGATTATTTATCGCATCAGGAACGAGAAACGATCTACATTCTTCAGCGCAATGCCTGTACCTTTGGCAACGGCGTGCAAAGGATCTTCGGCGATATGGAAAGGAATGTTGATCTTGTCCGTCAGACGCTTGTCGAGTCCGCGAAGCAGAGCACCTCCACCGGCCAGATAGATACCGTTGTGTACGATGTCGGCATACAGCTCGGGCGGCGTATTCTCCAGTGCACTGAGGATGGCCGTTTCAATCTTCGAAATGGATTTCTCCAGGCAGTGGGCCACTTCCTGATAGCATACGGGCACTTCCATTGGCAGGGCCGTGATACGGTTCGGGCCATGTACGATATAGTCTTCGGGAGCATCGTCGCCCAAGTCGGTCAAGGCAGCTCCCACATGTATCTTGATGCGCTCGGCCATACGCTCGCTGACTTTCACGTTGTGCTGGCGACTCATGTACTCCTGAATGTCGGCCGTGAGGTCGTCGCCCGCAATACGGATGGAGTTGTTCGATACAATACCTCCCAACGAGATGACAGCGATTTCAGTCGAGCCACCACCTATGTCCACAATCATGTTGCCTTCGGGCGCTTCCACGTCGATGCCGATACCGATAGCGGCAGCCATGGGTTCGAAGATGAGGTAAACGTCACGTCCGCCGGCATGCTCAGCCGAGTCGCGTACGGCACGGAGTTCCACTTCCGTACTGCCTGAGGGCACGCCGATGACCATGCGGAGCGAAGGCGAAAAGAGGCGGTGACGTGTGTTCACCATCTTGATGAGGCCACGTATCATCTGCTCGCAGGCGTAGAAGTCGGCGATAACGCCGTCGCGCAGGGGGCGGATGGTGCGGATGTTCTCATGTGTCTTCTCGTGCATGAGCTTGGCTTTCTCGCCCACGGCAATCATCTTGTCCGTACGGCGGTCGAGGGCCACAACCGAAGGTTCGTCCACCACAATCTTACCGTTGGAGGTAATGATGGTGTTGGCAGTGCCAAGGTCCATGGCTATTTCTTGGGTAAAAGAGAATAATCCCATCTTTTTAATTGAAGAATTAAGAATGAAGAATTAAGAATGAAGAACGGAAAACGAGAATCTAGGCACGCACTTTGACATGCTCAAATTCTTCATTCTTCGTTCTTCATTCTTCATTATTTTTAGTGCTTGAAGTGACGGAAACCTGTCGTTACCATGGCGATGCCATGCTCGTTGCAGTAGTCAAAGCTCAGCTGGTCCTTGATGCTTCCGCCCGGCTGGATGACGGCAGTGATGCCTTCGTTGCCCGCAATCTCCACGCAATCGGGGAAGGGGAAGAAAGCGTCGCTGGCCATTACAGCTCCGTGCAGGTCAAAACCAAAGCTCTTGGCCTTCTCGATAGCCTGCTTCAGCGCATCCACACGGCTTGTCTGACCTACGCCGCTGGCCAGCAGCTGGTGTCCTTTGGCCAAGACGATGGCGTTCGATTTGGAGTTCTTCACAATCTTGTTGGCGAAGAGCATATCGTCGATTTCCTGTGCAGTAGGAGCCTTGACGGTCACTACTTTCAAGTCTTCGGGAGTCTCAACCTTGAGGTCGCGGTCCTGTACCAGTACGCCGTTCAGCAACGAGCGGAATTGCTTCGTAGGCAGTGTGCCCTGCTTGCGGGCCAGTATGATGCGGTTCTTCTTCTGACCCAAGATTTCGAGGGCGTCCACGTCATAGTCGGGAGCGATGATGACTTCGAAGAAGATTTTCGTGATTTCCTCGGCAGCAGCCTTGTCGATGACGGCGTTCGTGATGAGCACACCACCGAAAGCTGATACAGGGTCGCCTGCCAGGGCATCTTTCCAAGCCTCGAGCACCGTCGGACGGGTAGCCAAACCACAGGCATTGTTGTGCTTCAGGATGGCAAACGTCGTGTCATTGCCGAATTCGTTGATGAGGTCTACGGCAGCGTTGATGTCCAGCAGGTTGTTGTAGGAGATTTCCTTGCCGTGGATCTGGTCGAACATTTCGTCCAGATTGCCGTAGAAATATCCCTTCTGATGGGGGTTCTCGCCATAACGCAGGGTCTTCTGGTTGTTGGCCGAGTAGCGGAAGGCACTTCCTTCGCCACCGTCGAAGTAGTTGAAGATGGCCGAGTCGTAGTGTGACGAAACGGCGAAAGCTTCCTTGGCAAACCAGCGGCGCTCTTCAATCGAAGTCGTTGCGCCATGCTCCATCAGCATGTCGCGCAGGGGCTGGTACTGTGCCTGCGAAGCTACGATGACCACATCCTTGTAGTTCTTGGCAGCGGCGCGGATGAGCGAGATGCCGCCTATGTCGATTTTCTCGATGATGTCAGCTTCGGGTGCTCCGCTGGCTACGGTTGCCTCAAACGGATAGAGGTCTACGATAACGAGGTCTATTTCGGGGATTTCATATTTTTCGATCTGTTGCAGGTCCTGCTCCACGTCGCGGCGGCACAGGATGCCTCCGAACACTTTCGGGTGGAGCGTCTTTACGCGGCCGCCCAGGATGGACGGATAGGTGGTCAGTTCTTCTACCGCGCGGCAAGGATAACCCAGTCCTTCGATGAACTGGCGTGTGCCGCCTGTTGAGAGGAATTCCACACCTTCTTCGTGCAGTTTGGTAATGATTTCGTCCAAACCGTCTTTATGGTAAACGGATACCAATGCTGTTTTGATTCTCTTTGCTTCCGTCATGGCTATATGGTTTTTATGCGTATTATATAATAACCCCGCAAAGTTACAAATTTTGTTGGTTTACCCATATACACCTTGGCAAGAAATTTACTATAATTAAAAGAATGAGCGGTTTATGTTTTTTTCGTCCCAGTTGCCCCTTGTTGGGAAAGCATTGCTTTCTTCCTCGAAAAGCGGTGCTTTCCGCCTCGGAAAACGATGCTTTTCTGTTTGACAAGAAATGCCCGAACTTCCACAACGAGAAGTTCGGGCATTCTTGAAAGTTTTTCTGCCGATACGCCATGCGTTTCGGCAATGAAAGATATTTTACCAGATGGACACGCGTTCGGCGGCGGGGATGAACATCGGATCTTTGTCGGTGATGCCGAAGGCGTCATACCAGGCACCGATGTGAGGCAGGGCGCCGTTCACACGCCATTCGCCCAGCGAGTGTACGTCGATCTTCGTCATCTGAAGTACCGCTTCAGGACGGATGTTGTTGGCCCATACGCCTGCATAAGCCAGGAAGAAACGCTGTTCGGGTGTAAAGCCGTCTTTCACTTCGAGCGGAGCACCAGCCGTAGCGTTCTTGAAGGCCTGGAAGGCAACTTGCAAACCACCATGGTCGGCGATGTTCTCACCCAGCGTCATCTTGCCGTTGGCATGTACACCAGGAGCTACTTCGATGCTGTCAAAGAATGCTACCATCACGTTAGCACGTTCTTCGAACTTCTTGGCGTCTTCTTCCGTCCACCAGTCTTTCAGGTTACCGTCCTTGTCGTACTGGCGGCCCTGGTCGTCGAATCCGTGCGTCATTTCGTGGCCGATTACCACGCCGATGGCTCCGTAGTTGAAAGCATCGTCCGCGTTCATGTCGAAGAAAGGCGGTTGCAGGATGGCGGCAGGGAAGCAGATTTCGTTGGTTGTCGGGTTGTAGTAGGCGTTTACCGTCTGAGGCGTCATCAGCCATTCGTCCTTGTCAACAGGCTTTCCGGCCTTGGCCACCATTTCGGCATGTCCCCACAGGTTGGCACGTTCGATGTTTGCCCAATAAGAATCATCCTTGATTTCCAGTGCACTATAGTCTTTCCATTTGTCAGGATAGCCAATCTTTACGTGGAAGGTAGAGAGCTTCTCCAGAGCTTTCACCTTGGTGGAGTCGCCCATCCATTCGAGGGCCTGGATACGTTCGCCCAAGGCCGCCTGCAAGTTCTTCACCAGGCCCACCATGCGCTCCTTGGCGGCGGCAGGGAAGTATTTCTCCACATACATCTGACCTACGGCTTCGCCCAGCATGGAGCTTACCACACTTACGGCCGTCTTCCAGCGGGGTTGCATCTCTTGTGCACCCGACATCGTGCGGCTATAGAAGTCGAAGTTCTGCTCCTTCATGGCGTCGTTCAGGTAGCTGGCGGCGGCGTCAATCAGCTTCCATTGCAGATAGAGTTTCTGCTGGTCGAGGGGCAGAGTATCAATAATCTTGACCGATGCCTCGAGCGAAGCGGGCTGTCCGACGATGATTTCGTTCACATCGTTCAGGTCGAGTCCTTTCAGATAGGCATCCCAGTCGAAAGTGGCGTATTGCTTCTTGATGTCGGCCATCGCCATCTTGTTGTAGTTGGCATGCGGGTCGCGCAGCTCCACACGCGAACGGAAGGCCTTGGCCAGACGAGTTTCCACGTCCATCACGGCCTTCATACCCTGCTCGGCGGTAGCGGCATCGAAGCCGGCCAGCTGATACATTTTCTTTACATGCTCCTTGAAGGCCTCGCGAATCTTCACGGTAGCCTCATCGTCGAGCAGATAATAGTCGCGGTCGCCCATGCTCAGGCCGTATTGGGCCATCTGTACGGCGTTCATGTTGCTGTTCATCTCGTCGGCGCCCACATAGATGGCCAAGTAGGCAGCGATGCCTTTCTTGTACATCTCGGCCAGCAACGGGTAAAGCTCTTTCTTGTCTTTCAGGGCGGCAATCTGGTCGAGTTCGGCCTTGATGGGAGCTACGCCTTCCTGGTTCAGCTTGACGCTGTCCATGGCAATCTTATACATGTCGCCCACCTTCTGTGCGACAGAGCCTGCCTCGTGTTGTGTAGCGGCCAGTTCTTCGATAAGGCCCTGAATCTGCTTGCGGTTGTTTTCGGCCAGGACGGTGAACGAGCCATACTGGGAATACTCGTCGGTTAGCGGATTGTTCTTGATCCAACCGCCGCAGGCATAGCGGTAGAAGTCCGTACCCGGCAGGTTGGTTGTGTCCAGGTTGGCAAGGTCGATGCCGGCGGTCAGAGCCGTCTGCTGCTTGCCTGTGTTGCAGGATGCCAATGCCAGGCAAAGGGCTGCAACGGGGAAATAATACTTCAAATTCATAATCTCTATTGTTTAAAAGTTTACATTTTCTTGCTTATTTCTTGGCTTCCTCCAGTTCGGTCGAAGCGGCGTCCCATTCTTCCATCACGCGGTCGAGTTGCTGCTTCAGCTTCTGGTGCTGTTCGTAGAGCGACATGTCCGAAGCTCCTTCAGGCGTAGCCATCTTTTCCTCGAGGATGGCAATGGCGGCCTCCGTCTGTTCGATTTCGGCCTCACAATCGGCTACGCGTCGCTCCAGTTTCTTCAGTCGTTTGTTCAGTTCCTTCTGCTCTTCGTAGGACAGGCGGCCCGCTGAGGCTTGGGGGGCTTCCGCTGCCGACAGCTTCTTTCCCCCTGTGGGCGACTCCGACAGGGAAGGCGACTTCTGCAATTCGTTCAGGTTCTCGATCTGTTTCTTTTTCAGGAAGTCGTAGATACTACCCAAGTGTTCCTTCACCACTCCGCCACCGAACTCATAGACTTTAGTCGCAAGCCCGTCGAGAAAATCACGGTCGTGGCTCACGATAATTACCGTGCCGTCGAAGTCGCGGATGGCTTCCTTCAGCACGTCCTTGGAGCGCATGTCCAGGTGGTTGGTCGGCTCGTCGAGGATGAGGAAGTTCACCGGCTCGAGCAAGAGCTTGATCATGGCCAGGCGGGTACGCTCGCCTCCGCTGAGTACCTTCACCTTCTTGTCCGATGCCTCGCCGCCGAACATGAAGGCACCCAGGATGTCGCGTATCTTCAGACGGATGTCGCCCACGGCCACGCGGTCGATAGTGTCGAACACCGTCAGCTCGCCGTCCAGCAATTGGGCCTGGTTCTGCGCGAAGTAGCCTATCTGCACGTTGTGTCCCAGCGTCAGTTTACCCGTGTAGTCGGAGATTTCGCCCATGATACACTTCACCAGCGTAGACTTACCTTCGCCGTTCTTGCCCACGAAGGCCACCTTCTCGCCACGGTTGATGGTGAGGTTAACGTCGTGGAAAACCACATGGTTGCCATAGGCTTTCGCCACATCCTCGCAGATGACGGGATAATTTCCGCTACGGCTGGAGCAGACAAACTTCAGGCGCAGGGCGGAGTTATCTTCCTCGTCCACTTCGATGCGTTCGATTTTCTCCAGTTGCTTGATGCGACTCTGCACTTGCACGGCCTTGGTAGCCTTGTAGCGGAAACGCTCGATGAAGGCTTCAGTGTCCTCGATCTGCTTCTGTTGGTTCTCGTAGGCACGGAGTTGTTGTTCACGGCGCTCCTTGCGCAGGACGACAAACTCGTCGTACTTCACCTTGTAGTCGTAGATGCGTCCGCAGGATATTTCGATGGTGCGGGTCGTGACGTTGTTCAGGAAGGCACGGTCGTGGCTGACAAGCACCACGGCGTTGGCGCGCGTGGCGAGGAAGTTCTCCAGCCACTGGATGGACTCGATGTCCAGGTGGTTGGTAGGCTCGTCCAGCAGCAATACGTCGGGGCGGCGGAGCAGCAGCTTGGCCAGTTCGATGCGCATGCGCCATCCGCCCGAGAACTCGCTTGTGGGGCGGTCGAAGTCCGCACGGCTGAAGCCCAGGCCCTGGAGCGTGCGCTCTATCTCGGCCTGATAGTTGGTACCGCCCATCATCAGAAAGCGGTCGTTCTCGTGCGTGAAGCGGTCGATGAGCTTCTGATAGTCCTCACTCTCGTAGTCGGTACGGTCGGCCAGTTCCTGGTTCATGCGCTCGATGTCGGCTTGCATCTCGAAGATGTGTTCGAAGGCCAGCTCGGTTTCCTGCATCACCGTCCGCTCGTCGCTCAGCACCATCACCTGCGGCAGGTAGCCGATGGTACATTCGCGGGGGATGGATACCGTACCCGCCGTGGGGTGCTGCAATCCGGCCAATATCTTCAGCATGGTCGATTTGCCCGCCCCGTTCTTGCCCACCAGGGCGATGCGGTCTTTTTTGTTGATGACGTAAGACACGTCTTCGAACAGGGGCGTGGCGTTGAATTCCACTTTCAGTCCTTCTACAGATATCATAGAGTCAATGTCTTTTTTCGTTTGAGCCTGCAAAGGTAACGATTCGCGGCGAACTGTGGACAATTCTCGCCCATCAATTATTAATTATCAACAATTCTGCTTATCTTTGAAGCCTTAAACAAAGCGTAAATGAATCAGACAAATACCTACTATCGCGTCGGGCCGCACGTTCTCCGCATCGGCGGTGCCGAGCCGTTGGAGCCGTCCGCCTTGTTGCCTTCGTTCGCCCCGTTCGTCCTCTCGGTGGAGGAGGGAGAGAAGGCTGCGGAAGTCATCGAAGTGGACATCTGCCCGAGTGAGGTTGCTGCCGTCACCGACGTCGAAGACACCTTCCCGCAACCCGTCTCCTTCGAATGGGAGAATGCCCGTTGCACCCTGCGCCGCCATGCCGACGGAAGCTATCGGATCGGCATCGCTCCGCTGGACAACCTCGCCGTCGAGGCCTATGCCGACTGTACCGACCGCTTCCGCCGCAACGTCATCAGCCTGCCCGAGGCTCTGCACCCGATGGCTCCGTTCGTGGTGAACAACTTCCTGATGATGATCTACACCTTTGCTACCGCCGAGCGGGGGACGCTGGTGGTGCACGCCTCTGTCATCCGCTACGAAGGGCGTGGCTATCTTTTTCTGGGCAAGAGCGGCACGGGCAAGAGCACGCATACCCGCCTCTGGCTGAAGCATATCGAAGGGAGCCGCCTGCTGAACGACGACAACCCCGTGGTGGCTCTCGACCTCAAGACGGGCGAAGCCACCGTCTATGGTACACCTTGGAGCGGCAAGACGCCCTGCTATCTGAACGAATCGGTGCCCGTCGGTGCCTTCGTCCGCCTGGAGCAGGCGCCCGCCAACGACATCAGCCGCCTGACGGCCACGTACGCCTTCGCCGCCCTGCTGCCCTCGTGCTCATGCCTCAAACAGGACGCGGCCATCTATAAAGGTATCATCGACACCGTGACGCGCATCGCCACCCGCATCCCTGTCTGCCATCTGAAGTGCCTGCCCGATGAGGCCGCCGCACGTCTCAGCATGCAGACCGTCACTCAAGCCAGAGGAGGTCAGCCGTCATGAAGAAGAGCCTGCCCAACGACCTGCTCATCCCCGAGGTGGCCGAGCTTATCCGTCAAGGGCACACGGTGACGCTGACAGCGCGGGGCAACAGCATGAACCCGTTCATTGTCGACCGCCGCGACCGCGTCGTGCTGAGCCCTTGCGCCGACGCCCAGCTGCAACCCGGCGCCGTGGTGCTGGCCCTGACGGACGACCGCCGCTACGTGCTCCACCGCATCGTGCGCCGCCAAGGCAACGAACTGACGCTACTGGGCGACGGCAATCTGCACCAGACGGAACGGACGGACACCAGCCGCGTCATCGGCCTGCTGACCGCCGTCATCCGCAAGGGGCGGACGTATTCCACGAACGGTGCCGTCTGGCTCCGTTACTCCCGCTGGTGGCGGAGGCTTACGCCGGTCCGGCGGTGGGTGCTGGCGGTGTACAGGAGAATATAAGAATGGATAATTGATAATGGATAATTGAATATGAAAATCAAACCCGAATTCATGCTTCATCAGATTGGCGAGGAATACATCGTCATGCACGACGGCTCCACCAACGTGGACTTCAGCCGCATCATCAACCTCAACCGAACGGCCGCTTACCTGTGGCAGCGCTTCCGCGACGCCGACTTCGATGCCGACGCCCTGACCGCTGCCCTGACCGAGCGCTACGACGTCGCCCCCGAACAAGCGCGCCGCGATGCCGAAGCCTTCATCCAGTCGCTGCAACGTTGCGGCATCCTCAGCTGACCGCGCCATGATGCAGCAAGCCTTCTTCTCGCTTGTCCGTGCCGGGCTGTGGGATACGCCCGCCGACGCGGCCCTCTTCCGCGGACTGACTCCCGCCCAGTGGCAGGAGCTCCACCGGCTGGCACATACGCAGTCGCTCCTGGCCGTCGTGTTCGACGGGCTGGACACCCTGCCCGCCGACCTGCGCCCGCCCCGCCCGCTCTACCTGCAATGGGCGGCGCAGACGCTCCGGATTGAGCAGGCCAACGACCGCCTCGACCGCATGATTGTCCGCCTCGACCGCCTCTACACCGATGCCGGCCTCCACCCCGTGCTGCTTAAGGGGCAGGGCATGGCCGCCTGTTACCGCCAGCCCCGCCACCGCCAGTGCGGCGACATCGACGTCTACCTGGGCAAGGACGGGCAGCCCCGCGCCAACCGCCTCCTGCTTGAGGCCGGAGCGCAGGAGACGGGCGAAGAGTCCGACAAGCACGCCAGCTACGAGCTGGACGGCGTGCACGTCGAGAACCACCGCCTCGTCAACCGCACGAACAATCCCCTGGCCAACCGGCGCTTCGTCCGCCTCGTCCGCGAGTGGTATCCGCAGGATGCCGAGCGGCGCATCGGCATGGCTACGCCGCCGCCCACGTTCAACGCCCTCTACATCTTCCTCCACGCCTTCGAGCACTTCCTGAACAGCGGCATCGGCCTGCGCCAGCTGTGTGACTGGTGCTGCCTGCTGCGCACCCGCCGGACTGACATCGACGCCGACCGCCTCTGTCGCGACCTGCGCCGGCTGGGCCTGCTCCGCGCCGCCCGCGCCTTCGGCTACGTCTGCGTCAGCCGCTTGGGCCTGCCGTCCGACTGCCTGCCCTTCGATACCGAGGGCTGCCGACGCCTGGGCGAAGACCTGGTGGACGAAATCTTCGCCACGGGCAACTTTGGCAAGCACGACCGCCGCATCACGCCGCGCCCCAAGGGCTACTGGCGGGGCAAGTGGCACACCTTCTGCCGAGCCACGCGCCGTGTGGCCCGCCTTTACGGTTACGCTCCCGTGGAAACCTGCTTCTATCCCGTGACTCTCATCAAGGGGACGCTGGCCATCCAGCTGAACCTGCTGAAAAAACGCCTTTGCCCATGAAAACGAACCGCCGCCTCCCGGCCTACCTCTGGGACCTGTCGCGCGGACAGCGCGGACGCATCCTGCTGAGTTGCCTCATCGGCATCCTGGGCACTGCCTTTGCCCTGGGCTTCGTCTATACGTCGAAGCAGCTGATAGACATCGCCACCGATGCCCGCGCTGGAAGCCTGACCGTGATGGCCGCCGCGACCGTCGGCCTGCTGGTCCTGCAACTGCTCTGCGGCGCCGCCGAGACGTGGATAGCCGCCCGCATGGAGGTGGAGGCCGCCAACGCCCTGCGCCATCGCCTCTTCGGCCGACTGTTGCGCAGCCGCTGGAATGCGCTGGAGCAACTGCATACGGGCGACGTCGTCAACCGCGTGGAGCAGGACACCGCCGCCATCGTCACCCTGCTCACCGCCTCGCTGCCTACCGCCGTGGTCACCGTCGTGCAGCTCGTGGCTGCCTTCGCCTTCTTCTACGTCCTCGACCCCGTGCTGCCGTGGCTCGTGGTGGGCATCCTGCCGCTGTTCCTGCTGGGCGCGCGCTTCTACCTGCGCCGCATGAAGCGGCTCACCCACGCCGTCCGCCGCAGTGACAGCCGCATCCAGGCCGTCATCCAGGAGACCCTGCAGCACCGCACCGTCATCAAGACGCTGGAACAGGACGAGGGGCGCATCCGCAGCCTCGGCACCTTGCAGGACGACCTGCGCTCGCAGGTATTGAGCCGCACGCGCTTCTCGCTCGCCGCCCGCATGGCCGTCTCCGCCGCCTTTGCCGGAGGCTACGTCACCGCCTTCATCTGGGGCGCCCTGCGTCTGAGTACGGGCAGCATCACCGTGGGTACGCTCACCGCCTTCCTGCAGCTCGTGGCCCGCATCCAGCGCCCGGCGTTCGACCTCTCGCGCCTTGTGCCCTCCGTGGTCAACGCCCTGACCGCCGCCGACCGCCTGCTCGAGCTGGAGCGCCTGCCCGCCGAAGACGGGGGCAACGCCATCCGCTTCGACCGCACGCCCGTGCTCGCCGTGGAGAACCTCCGCTTCGCCTACTCCGAGGGCGACGCGCCCGTGTTCAGCGGCTTCAGCCACCGCTTCCTGCCCGGCACGTGTACCGCCATCATGGGCGAGACCGGCCGCGGCAAGACCACCCTCGTGCGCCTGCTCCTGGCCCTGGCCGAGCCGCAGGAGGGGAGCATCACCCTCGCCGACGGCGCAACGGCCTGCCCCGTCTCGGCCCGCACGCGCGGCAACTTCGTCTATGTGCCGCAGGGCAACACGCTGTTCAGCGGCACCGTGCGCGACAACCTGCTGATGGGCAACCCCGACGCCACGCCCGCCCAACTGGACGAGGCGCTGCACACCGCCGTGGCCCTCGACTTCGTCCGCGCCCTGCCGCAGGGACTGGACACGCCGCTCTCCGAGCAGGGCGGCGGCCTGAGCGAGGGGCAGGCGCAGCGCATCGCCATCGCCCGCGCCCTGCTGCGCCCCGGCCGCATCCTGCTGCTGGACGAGGCCACCTCGGCCCTCGACCCTGAGACGGAGCGCACGCTCATCGCCCGCCTCCGTCGCCACGCCGCGGGGCGGACGCTGCTCTTCGTCACCCACCATCCCGCGCTCGCGACGGAGTGCGACGCGACGCTGCGGCTGTGAGGATTTCAGATGACTGCACCACAGATTACCCAGATTGGCACAGATTATAATCTGCGTAATCCGGGTAATCTGTGGTGCACGAAAAAGGGGGCCGAAGCCCCCTCTTGCAATCTGCGACCAAAATCCATTTTCCATTTACAGCGGGTTCCCGCTCTGTCCGCCTTCGTCGTCGCCGTCGTCACCGCCGCCGCCCGAAGGCACGTCGGGCGCCACGCCGATATAGACCGTCCACTCCACCGAGCGCGGCTCCTTCAGCAGGGCGCTGCCGCCGCTGCGGCTGTACTGCGTCGTGACGCGCAGCGTGTACGTGCCGTCCGCCAGTCCGGCGGGGATGGTGAAGGTCAGCTTCTTGGGTTCGTTCACCGCCCAGTAGTCTTCGGTGACGCGTGTCTCCTCGCCCTCGCTGTCCACCAGGAAGATGCCCACCGACGGGTCGTCGCCCACCACCTTCAGGTAGTTGCCCGTCACGGTGAACGGACGTCCGGCCGTAGCCTCGCCCGAGGTGCCGCGCGTGGCGGCGTCCTGCGTGCCGGCGATGTACATCACCTCCGCCTTCGGCCCCAGCACGTTGATGTTCGTGTTGCGGATGGCCTCGCGCCAGTCGGCGCCCTGGGCGATGCTGATGTCGAGGGAGTTGACCGCGGGGTCCCATGCGCTGCCGCCCCGTCCTTTGGGTGAGGCCACGGCCGAGAAGAGCCCGTTGCTGACGCGCATTCCGTTCAGCGTCAGCTGCTTGACCACGCGGTGCTCGAAGCGGATGACGGCCTCCACCGTCTCGCGCTCCAGGCCGGGGTTGAGGGCCATGATTTCCGATACGACGCGGTCGAAGTCGGCCGTGCCGTTGCTCACCAGCACGAAGCGGGTGTCCGTGGGGTCCTCGGTCAGCGGATTGTCAACGGTCTGTACATTCAGTGTGTACTTGATTTCATCGTTTGCCATAAATACTTTCATTTAAGGGTTATACATATTGTTCATCCGTGCGCGCGACGTGCGCATTGCCGTGCGCGTGGCGTGCGCATTGCCGTGCGCGAGGCGTGCGCATTGCCGTGCGCGTGGCGTGCGCATTACCGTGCGCGAGGCGTGCGCATTACCGTGCGCGGAGCGTGCGCATTGCCGTGCGCGGGGGGCATTATTGTTTTAAATAAGCGTTGACATGTAGGTTATCATGTTGTCCCTTCCAATTGTATAGCCACATATCACTCTGTTCAGATGTCAGGATGAGGTTCAGTATATTTTCATTCTCGTTTTTTTGGTTGCCGCAATACAAGTCTTTTAAGTTTGTTAAACTGGTGATGTCCAGCTCGGCCAGTCGGTTGCTGGCGCATTGTAAGTAAGTCAGCATGGTCAGCTCGCTGACATTCAGCTCGGTCAGTAGGTTGCCTTTGCAATTGAAGGTTTGTAGCGCGGTCAGCCCGCTGACATCCAGGGTGGTCAGTTCGTTGTATGAGCAGTCCAACTCGGTCAGCGCGGTCAGCCCGCTGACATCCAGCTCGGTCAGGTTGTTGCTGGAGCAGTCCAACTCGGTCAGCGCGGTCAGCCCGCTGACATTCAGCTCGGTCAGGTTGTTGCGGTCGCACCACAACGTCTGTAGCCTGGTCAGGTTGCTGACATCCAGCCTGGTCAGGTTGTTATTGGAGCACCGCAAATCCGTCAGCGCAGTCAGGTTGCCGACATCCAGGCTGGTCAGGTTATTGCCCAGGCAGTTCAACTCGGTCAGCTCAGTCAACCCGCTGACATTCAGCTCGGTCAGTTTGTTGGTGTAGCACGACAACGTCTGCAGCTTGGTCAGGTTGCTGACATCCAGCCTGGTCAGGTCGTTTTCATCGCACTGCAACCCCGTCAGCCCGGTGAAATATTCGATGCCGGAAAGGTCGGTTAATCCTAGCTTGTACAAATACAGACTTGTGACCTGCTCCATAATCCTCTTGTTCGCTTCTGTCAGGAGCACGGTGCCGTCGGCTTCTGTCTTCCAGTTTACCTTGGTACTCATAGCCTCGATAAACTCGGTGTTGGTGATGGCTTTCGTAAAGCCGGTTAGCGCCTGTTCGTCCAGGTTGAGGATGCGCCCGGCTGTGAGGGTCACTTTTTGCGAGGTGGCCCGGCGGTACTGCTTCTTCTCGCCACTCTCATACCACAGGCTGAAGCCGTCCGTCAGCGTGCCGGGGGCCACGACGAAGTAGTAGGCCTCTCCGGCCTCGAAGGTGCCCGAGAGGGTGATGCGGGTGGCGGCGTCGGCGGCAGCGGCCAGTGTGCCGTCGGCGATGGTGTAGGTCAGGCTGCCGGCCAGCGGCTCGGTGGCGTTGGTACCCGTGAGGGTGAAGATGCCTTCACCGGCCATGCTGTCGTCCACGGTGAACTTCACCAGGGCGCAGAGGTTGCTGAACTGCAAGTTGGTGCCGCCGTCCGTGGCCTGTGCCCACGAGGGCGCCAGTCCGTTGGCAAAGGTGCCTGCCGTGGCGGTCTGCTCGGCGGGCAGGGTGAAGGTGATGGTGCCGTCGCCGAACGTCAGCGTTCCGTCGTCGGTGTAGGGATAGAAGGCGGTGTAGGCCTGGCTGCCGTCCGTCACCAGTCCGGTGAAGGTGGCGCGGCTGGCGTCGATGTCCGTGGCGGTGAACTGCCGCTTTGCCGTTCCGTCCCAGACGGCTATCGCGTCGTCGGTCGTCCAGTGTACGGCGTTGTTGTCGGCCAGCTGGGTGCGTGTCTGCGTCATTCCGGCGGTGAAGGTCATGGGCACCGTCTTGCCGTTAGCGTTGGCGTTGCCCGACTCGATGATTTCTTCGTTGCCGCAGGCGGCCAATGCCAGTGCCGCGGCGGCCAATAGCAGGATGCGTGTCGTTTTCATAGGGCTTACCAGTTAAAGTTGTCTTCTTCATAACCGTCGTGTATGCCGCTGCTGCACAGCACGCCTTCGTTCTGCATCTCGATGATTTCACACTTGGGGGCCTCGTAGGCCTCGCGGGTCGTCCCGGTGTTCAGGGTAGTATTCGTTTCCATATTCTTTTAAGGTATAATTAATAATCGTCGCAAATATAACCATTTTTGCTTATAAACCATAAGAAATGGGAACAAATAGTGAACAAAAAGCAAGCCGCCGCGGCTGCATGTCGGCAACCGTGGCGGCTCTATATATAAAGGTATAAATCCCTTGCCCGTTTAGAACAGCTTGTTGGGATATTCGCCGGCGTCTACCAGTGCCTTGATCTTGGCAACGGTGTCGGGACGGTCTTCGGGATAGGTCACACCGAACCACTTGCTGTTGGTGTCGAGTACCTCGACCGTAGCCGTGCCGTCGTTGATGAGCTTGTCCACCATCAGCGGGATAAAGAATTCGCTCTTCAGGTTCTCCATGTTCTTCGGGTCGGAGAGGAAAGTCTTGAAGAATTCCTTGCTGTAAGCGAAGTAATCGGGAGTAAAGCCCCAGAAGTTCATGCTGACGGGAGTCGTCTCGGGCGTAGCGGTCCATTCGCCGTTGTCATCGATGTACTTCACTTCGCCGTCCATGCGCTGGATTTTGGTGCGTTCTACGACGGAAGTCAGCAGGTGCTTCTCGTTGGTGGTGCAGAGTCCGCGGCTGACGGTACCGCTTTCGCTCAGTGTGTTTCCGATGCGGAAGCCTACCATTGAATAAACGTTTTTCGAGCCTTCGGGCAGATTGGCCAGGAACTTGCCCATTACCTGGAAGGAGTCGCTACCGTAGAAGTCGTCGCAGTTGATGACGGCGAACGGTTCCTTGATGGCATTCTCGCCCATCATGACGGCGTGGTTCGTTCCCCAGGGTTTCGTACGGCCTTCGGGGCAGGTGAAGCCTTCGGGCAGGGCGTCGAGCGACTGGAATACAAGTTCGCAGGGGATGTGTCCTTCATACTTGGAGAGGATTTTCTCGCGGAAGTCCTGTTCGAAGTCTTTGCGGATAACGAAGACGAGTTTGCCGAATCCGGCCTTGATGGCGTCGTAGATGGAGTAGTCCATGATGGTTTCGCCGTTGGGACCCAGTCCGTCCAGCTGTTTCAAGCCTCCGTAGCGGCTGCCCATGCCGGCTGCCAATAAGAAAAGAGTAGGTTTCATAATCAATTAATTATTTAAAGGTTAGTGTGTTCTTGCTTTTTCACTTGGCAAATGTAAGAAATAAACGGCAGGAAGAGGAATAAAATGATACATTCTTTGGCAATATCGTACAAATTTCTTCTAAAACGGGTAGCCGATGGCGAAATGCAGGGCCAGGCCGTCCTTGAACTTGCCGATGTTGTAATATCCGTTACGATAGAGTTTCGACGGATCATGGAGGCCGACGCCGCAGTCGAGGCGGAAGACGAGGAAGTCCAGGTCGTAGCGCAGACCGAGGCCGGTGCCCAGGGCGATCTGTTCGGGAAATTTCTTCAGCGTGAAGGCTCCGTCGGGGCGTCCTGCATCGGGGCGGAGTAGCCAGACGTTGCCCGCATCGAGGAAGACGGCGCCGTGGAGGTCGGCGATGAGGTGGAAGCGGTATTCTATATTGGCTTCCAGGCGGATGTCGCCCACGTGGTTGATGAAGCCGTACTTGTCAGTCTCAGCGTTAGCAGGGGCATAACCACCGGGGCCGATACTGCGGGCGGCGAAGGCACGGACGCTGTTGGCACCACCGATGTAGAACTGTTCGGTATAGGGGGCGGAGAGCATGTTGCCGTACGACCAGACACAGCCAGCTGCTACACGCGCTGCCAGCGACTGGTTACGGTCGATGCGGTAGTTGTAGCGGAACTCGCTGTTGAGTTTGGCGAACTGGGCGAAGGGGACACCCAGGAGTTGTTTTTCCTGCTTGTTAAAGGGTTGCCCTGCCAAACGGTAGATGCACGAGGTCAGGTTGCCCGCCGAGGTTAGGGTTGTCTGCCACCAATGGCTGCTGCGGCGGTTCTTGCGCTGGGACAGGTTGTCGTAAGTATAGGTATACTCCATGGCGGGAATGAACTGGTCGCGCAGGCTGACGTAGAGGGCGGGATTTTCCGCCTGCAGGTCGAGGAAGGCCTGTGTCGGGTCGCGCAGCACGTTGAAGGTCAGGCGGAAGGGCGTCAGGCTGTGTTTGCTGGTGGGCTTCGGCTGGAAGTTGTAGGTGGCGTTGCCGCCGAAAGCCAGTAGCTTGTAGTATTTGGCACGGTTCATTTGGTCGGCATAGAGGCGGAAGGTGGTCGTGGCGGGGAAGTCATACTCGCGGTCGCCCATGCGGGGGAAGACCACACGGGGGAAGACGAGCGACGTAGAGATGCCGTACTCGTAGCTGTTCATCAGCGACGAGTGGTCGGCCCCCGTCTGCCATTCGTACGAACCTGTCAGTTCTACATTCCAGCTTTCGCCACCGCCGAAGACGTTGTTCTTGGTCAGCGTGAACGACGCACCAGGACCTACCTGGTTGTTGCTCTTCAGCTTGATGTTGAAGTCCAGTTCGGCGTCATAGGGCTTGTCCAGTGCCAGGCGGATGTTCAGGTCGAGTGTGTCAGAGACGAAGGCCGTGTCGCGTGGGGTGAACTGCATTTCCAGCAGGCGGAAGATGCCCACATTGCCCAAGCGTTCCTGCACACGCGTCTGTTTGTAAAGGCTGTAGAGATTCTCGGCAGAGCGCTGGCGGCTGATGCCGGCGCTGTCCTGCACTTGGCGCTTGAGGCGGAAGCCTTTGTAGTCGGTCCAGCGGTAGAGCATGTTGGGGCGTACGCGAAGCTTGTCGTGGTAGTAGATGCGCAGGCCCTTGTAGTCCACGCTGTCGTTGGGCACCTCGCCGTTCTTGCCCAGGATCTCGATGGTCTTTCGACCCAGGTAGAAAGATTTCTCAGCCACAGGTGGCATACCCGGCACGGGCACCATGCGCATGCTGACGTGTCCGCCCGGCACCAGCGTGGTATCGGCCTGGTAAGTCAGGTAGTCGGGGCGGAAGTAGTAGCAGCCTACGTTGCGCAGTAGGGTGCTGATACGGGTGCGTTCGCCGTCGAGGTCGAGCACGTTGAACTGTTCGCCCGGACTGATGAGCGAGCGGCGCCTTCCCAGCTCCATGATGCGTTGGGTACGGGGACTGAAGCCACGAAAAGTCACAGTGTCTATCACGTAGGGATTACGCATGTCCACCGTGTATTGTATCTTGGCCTTGAGCGAGTCTTTGGGGTCGGTGAACGTCTCGTAACTGACTGTCCCGTTGAAATAGCCATAGTCGCGTAGCAGGTTAGAAGCCGCTTTGATGCGGATGTCGGGGTTGACAGTAGACATCAGCACGGGTTTGGCGGCGAAGCGGTTGAAGATCCATTTACCCAGCCCCTTTTCGTATTTCTGGAAGCCGTTGTAGACCCACAGACCGAAGGGAAAGGGGATACGCACGGTCGAACTGCCCAACAGGGAGTTGTTTGGAGCAGTCGCCAAGGCGGCTTCTACTTCTTCGATGGCGGTTTCGCCCACCTTGGTCGGGGTGGGATTGTGCACAATCATCGCTTTCTGCCCTGTGTAAAGCACTTCTCCTTCGGGCAGGTGCTTCGTGGTGGAGCAGGCGGCCAGGAGCAGGGCGACGGTCATGTATGCTGTAATCTTCTTCATAAATCCAATTTCTTACAAGCGGTTATCGGTTTCGGACGCGGGGCGGGCAGGCGTCTCGGCGGGTTCCTCGGGCTTGGGTACCTGCGACTTTCTCCTTCGGAAGATGAAAAGTTCGCTCAGGCGGTCCATCTTGCGGCGCAGGACGAGGCCCACGCCGGTCTCGGTAATCTCCCCTTCGAGCACGCTCTCGTAGTTCTTGTTGTGGAAGGCACGGATGTAGCGTGTGCCCGAGGGGTCGAGTCTGTACTCCAGCGAGATGTTGTCGATGAAAGACTCCACGTCGTTGGTGGCATTGGCGCCGGTAGACACCTTGCCGCCGATGATGATTTGTACGCGATCGTTGAAGAGGCGTTGCGAGTAGCGAAAGCTGTAGTCGGTCTGCTTGTCGCCAGTCTCGGCAGAAGTACGGTCTTCGATGCCGACGCTGAAGCTGGCCCCTTTCATGCCGCCTGCCAGGGCGTTGATCTGGCTTTGCAGCACGCTGTTTAGGGCGCTGCCCATCGTCAGGCCTCCTCCCTTTCCACTGTCGTTCAGGTAGATGCCGGTAGCCATCATGGTGATGGCCTGTTTGCTGCGTTCTTCAGCTCCCATACTTTGTAGCTGGTTTTCAACGGTCGCATCTTCGGGCGCAGTGAGGTCAAACACCAGTTCGGGGCTTTCCAGTCGTCCTTTCAGGGCGATGGACACGTCGAAGTTCACCATGCGCGATCCGCTGCCGTCGTCGCCGTCAGACACGGAGGCGCGCATGCGCTCTTGGGCTTTCAGGCTCAGTGTCGGATTCATGACGTCGCCTCGCCAGTCCACGTAGCTGCCGCTCACGATCTGGAAGGCTTTCAGCGGGATGACAGGCAGAGAGAACTTCATGACGCCTCCGCTGAAGGTATAGCGTCCCGTCAGGCTCATGTCGCCTTGAGGGGTATATTGCCAGGAGAGGTCGCCGCCGCCTTCCAGCTCGATGTATTGCGAGCGGTCGGGGCTGAGGTCGGCCCGCAGGCGTACGGCATCGTCAATGTGGACAGACATCAGCATGTCTATGCCGCCAAGCGACACGTTGGCCACGGGAGCCGATGCTGCCGACAGCGTGTCGCGGAAGGATACGAACGATACCAGTCCATCCAGACGATCCTCCACGGTGAGGGGTGAGTCGGTCAGTACGTAGGTGACGTCGGTCGTGCCGAGCAGGTTCATGTTGCCTCGCATCTTCAGTGCGTTGAGCGGACCGCTGACTGTACCCGTCAGATCGACCTGCACTTTACCATAGACCATGCTTTCACGGGTCCGTTTGGCGTTGAGCAGCGTATAATTGCGGGCCTGTAGGTTGAGGTTGGCTGTCGGCCGTTCCATGTTGCGGAAGTCTACATAGCCATTGATGGCGAAAGGATTGTTGCTGGTTGTGTAGATGGCAAACTTGTCGAACACCAGGCGGTTGTTCTCCAGTCGGAGCGGACGGTTGTCCATCCAATAACGTGCCCCCAACATTTTGACGTAGACGTTGGCGCTGTCCAGTGCCAGGTTGCCGTTCACTGTCGGTTGGTCCATGCTTCCACTGATTTGTAATTCGCCGTCTGCCCTACCGCTGAGGGTGGCCATCTGGTCGGGCACGAAAGCATTGGCCATGGCCAGTGGCAGACGGGTGATATTTGCGCTGATGTCCATCAGGCTTTTTTCTCCCTGTTGCATCAGGGTTCCGTCGGCAGTCAACACGTCCTGATTGTTATACAGGAGGTAAGTACTCAGGTAGTGTGTCTTTCCTTCGCCAGGCAGCCAGGTCACTCCCAGGCCGATGTCGCCTACCGGCTGTTTCTCGTAAGTCAGTTTTTTTATGTCTGCTTCGGCAGATACCTGTAGGGAATTTTCTGTCTGTATGTAATGGGCTTCGGCGGAGAAGAGGCCTGTCAGTTGCGGCAGGTAAGGCATCACCTTGCTCAGTTCGCTCAATCGGAAGCGGCTCAGCTCAACACCGATGTTCTGGAGGGAAACGGTATCTTCACGGTTGGACTGCATGCGGAAACAAACTCCGTCATCGCTATCCATGTCTACGTTGGCATAGACACGCATGTTCTTGTGCAGGTAGATCCAGTTAGCCTGGTCTGCAAACGAAAACTTGCGGTAAGCTATGATAGGATTTTCAGGTGTTAGGTTCAGTAATACGCCGTTTCCCTTTCCGTTCCCTTCGGTCAGGGGGCGTGCGTTGATACCGAATAGGATGCCTTTTTCGCCCTTTTCGTCTTCGAAGTCCAGTGTCAGTTCGGCATCCTCACTCCGCACTTCGCCCGTCAGCAGGGAGCGGAATGCGATTTGTGGGTTCTGCGGTGTGTTGATGAAGCCGCTTTGCAGCCTGATGCGGGTGGTGTCCTGATGGACAGCGAAGAAAATGGTATCCAGTTGCAGGGAGTCTGTGTGGAAGCCGTCGATCGACGCACGTCCGTTGATACCCCAGTCGGGGGTAAAGCCGAAGCCCAGCTTGAGTTCGTTGAATCCCATGTGATGCTGTTCCAGCAGGTCGTTCACGGGGTTGTCTTTGCCGGCTTTGACAAACATGCCTGCCGACGGAAGCGCACGACGCAGGGCGGCGTGGTCCAGTTTTCGGTCGTCAATTTGTTTCATCAGGAGAGCGACGAACTGGTTGCTTTGCTCTATCAGATGGTTGACGGTACCTTGGGCGCGCAGCCACATGTTCATGTCGCCGGCCTTCATTTCCATTCTTACTGTGTCGCGTCGCACTTCGGCCTCCAGATTGAAGGCTAGCGGTCGGGTTAGGGGAGCCGACAATATTCCCAGCTGATACAGTCCTACATCGGCTACGTCCATCTGCAGCTGTCCGTCCATGTATCTCCGTCCGAGGCGCATACTGGCCTGGGTGGTCATTTTCAGCAGGGCGTTGTTGCTGGTCAGCTGAGCTGTGGCCAGGGCCGATTTCAGGCTGGCCTTCAGGTCTACGCCGCTCAGGTGCCAGCGTCCGTATTGGATGCCGTCCAAACTGACGGTTACGTCGGCATGGGTGCGTGGCGAGGTGAAGTCCGTACCCTGTCCTCTGGCTCCTGCGTGCAGGGTCAGCATGTAGAGGCTGTCTTTGGGCAGGAAGTGGTGGAGTTGCAGGGAGTCGATGGCCAGGTCGGCGTGGTAGGCTTCCGATGTCAGGTCATACGAAGCGTCCATAGCCATTCGTCCCTTTCCTTCGTTCAGTTCCAGCAGGGCGGACAGGCGGCTTCCTTCCAGACCGAGGTTGGCTGTCAGTTCCATGCTGTCGGGGATGGCCAGGCTTCCTTTGTTGGCTGTGCCTGTCAGCGCCGTGAGGAATCCGATGTTTTGCGTCTGCATGTTCAGGTCCATTTTGGCCGATCGGCGCAAGCTGTCCGTCAGGTTCCACAGTTCTCCTCCGCCTCTCAGAGAGAAGGCGCCCGGCAGGTCGGCCATGAAGCGCGAGATTTGCATCTGGCTCAGGTTGCCTTCTGTTCCTGCCCGTATTACGAGCGGGCGGAAGGGATATGCTTCTTTGAAACTTTCGGGCAGGTTGCCTGCAAACAGCATGACGTCCTGCTTGCCGATGTAAGCCTCCAGATGGGCCGAAAGGTGTCCTGTTGTAGGCATTTCCACCAGTTTCCAATAGGATTGCGCCCCCAGCTTGATTTCACTGTGAGGAGTGAGCAAGTGCAGTTCGGGTATCTGTATCAGGGTGGAGTCGGCAAAGATCCGTCCGCTGAACGACGACAGGCTGAGGCCCGACCGTTCGTTCAGGGTACACTCCTGGATGACAGCATTCAGGTTACGTCCGTAGTAGAGGACCGAGTCGATACCCACCCTGATGTCACGCAGGGCGATGTGCGAGGCGTCGAAGCCCTCAGCAGCCTCCCCTGTTCCCACGTCGTAGCGGAACGAGGCACCTGCCAGCAGGAAACGTCGCCAGCCGTATCGTTGTTGCCCCAAGTCGGCTTCGGCATTGGTGATGCCCAGCTCGTCGATGTAGGCCGACAGCGAAGTCGTGTCCTGTGGCAGGACCAGGGTGGCGGCTATGTTCTTCAGCTTCAGGTGTTGCAGGGCCAGTTTCCATTTTACGGGTGTCGAGGTCGTGTCTTCGGGTTCAGCGTCCGTCGTGTCTTTCAGCTGTACCATCAGTTGCGAGTTCTCCAGCTCCACGTCATTCAGGGTCACTTCTTCCTTCAGCAGGTCGATGCCGTGGCTTCTCAGGAAGAAACGCCCCAAGGCACCTTTGATCAGCATTCCTTCCACGAGGTCAGCCGAGTTCACTTTGACGCCGGTCAGGGTGATGTTGTCCACCTCGACCTTGCCCCTCAGCAAGGGCCATGCCTGGATGCGTACGTTCAGGCTGTTGAGGCTGAGCAAGGTGTCGGGCTGTTGTGTCGCCGACGAGTCAGCGGGCTGTACTACCTGTGCGCCGCTTACCAGCAGGTTCAGGGGGAAGCGCAAGTCGATGCGCTCCACCGAGATGTCCATGCCTGTGGCTTCGGAGGCCAGGGCTGTGGCCTGTTTGCGCAGGAAGTTCTGCACAGGCGGAATGTAGAGCAGCACCATCAGCACGGCAAACAGGACAATCGGAGTGGATACCACCCAGAGGGTTGCCCTCAACCATTTTCTTCTTTTCCTCTTCGGTTCTGTATTCTCTATGGGGTTTTCTTGTGTCACGATCTTCTGAGACTTGTTTTTGACTACAAAGTAAACAAATTCCAGCGAGAAATGTTGGTTTGTTTCCGATTAATTCAACAAATGTTTTCTCAGGAAGGAACGTTTTCCAGCACTTCGGCTGTCAGCGTCAGGATCGTGCGTATTTTTTCTTCCCATTCAGCCGAGAAGGGTGCGTCTGCCGCCGCTTCCAGTTCCCTCAGGACCGCTACCAGACGGTGGGCTTCCAACAGCACGAACAGGGGAATCATCTTGTGGGCCACGGCGGCCGCTTCCTTCATGTCGGCCTTGTCCAGTGCCTGCTCCATCCGTTTTCGGTTCAGGCGTGTTTCCGTCGTAAAGCTTTCGAGGATGGTGCGCGAAGCCTCCGGGTCGTTCTCCGTAAAGGCTGTCAGTGCAGCGAAGTTATAGGTTCCTTCCGAAGTCGGTTGCACAGTCTGCCTAGGCTCTTCTTCCTTCGGTTGTTCCTGTGCCAGTTCGGCCACGGTAAAGGGCTTGTGCAGGCAGCCTGCAAACCCATGTGCCACGAATTCCTCGCGCTGCATGTCGCTGCGGGCTGTGACGGCAATGATGGGGATGGTGCGTGCCTGCGGGATGTTCGATGCCCGTAGCAGGCTCAGCAGGTCGAAGCCGCTGATGGCCGGCATCTGTACGTCCGTCAGCAGCACGTCGAAGTCTTGTGTACGCAGGGCGTCGAGCAGCTCGTCTACCTGTTGGCAACAGACTGCCTCCAGGCCCCCCTGTTTCAGCATGGCCTCCGTCAAGGTCAGCTGGATGCGGTCGTCGTCGATCAGCACCACCCGTTTCGTTGCCGTGGCAGGACTTCCGTCCATCGCCTCGGTTGGTTCCTCGGTTGGGGTGGGGGTGCTTGCCTCGTTGCTGCCGGTCTGTACAGGATAGATGGGTACACGCAGCGTGAAGGTGCTTCCCTTGCCGGGCCTGCTGTCCACTTCGATTTCGCCCTCCAGCAGCTGCACCAGCATGCGTACGATGGAGAGGCCCAGGCCGAATCCCTCCTTGCCTTGTGCTCCAGGCAGGCGTGTAAATTCCTGAAAGATGCGTTCGCGGTCGCCCGGCTCCATGCCTTTGCCCGTGTCGGTCACGGCCACTACCAGCCGTCGTTCCTCGTAGCGGGCGCTGAGGGTGATGCTTCCCTTTTCCGTGAATTTTACGGCGTTGGACAGCAGGTTGTTGATGATCTGCCGCAGGCGCAGCGGGTCGCAGATGTAGGTTCCTTCCAGCTCGGGCGCCGTCTCGCAGTGCAGGGCCAGCCCTTTGGCGGCCGTCAGCGGTTCGAAGCTCACCCTGATTTCTTCCAGCAGGCGTGCCGGGTGGAAGCTGACGCGGTTCACCTCCGCTTTGTGCAGGTCCAGGCGGTGGAAGTCCAGCAGGTCCACCACCAGTTTCAGCAGATGTTCCGACGATGTCTTCATGTTGTCCAGGTAGAAGCGCTGCCGTTCGTCCACGGTCAGCCTGGAGAGCAGGTCGGCATAGCCCATGATCGAGCCCAGCGGCGCCTTGAAGTCGTGCGTGATGGCCAGCATCAGTTTTTCGCGCGTGGCCAGCAGTTCTTCTGCCCGTCGGCGTGCCTCCTCCAGTTCGCGGCGGTAGCGGTTGCTGCGTGTCACGTCCCGTCCTATCAGTACCAGGAAGAAGGCTGCCAGCAGCACGGCTCCTACGGCGATGCCTCCGATGATACGTGCCGAGTGCTGCCTCATCTGCTCCTGCTTGATGTCTGTCTCGCGTGTCACCCTCAGCATCTCCCGTTCGTAGCCCTTCAGCAGGCTGTCGATACGTGCGTTCAGCATCTTGTCCAGGCGGCGCAGGTAGCGTTGTCGTTGCTGCAGGCCCACCTGCCTCTCTTGCCTCTTCTGGGTCACGGCCTTCAGCCGTTCCTGCAGGGAGTCCACGGGGTTGTACGTGTCATACACCGTGTCCATGGCCACTTCCGTCGTCGTGCGCACCTGGATGGTCGTATCCTCCTTGGGGGGAACGAAAGCCTCGCCCAGGCGGCGGAAGAAGCTTTTCTTCTCCTTTTTAGGAGTACGGATGGTGTCCTGTCGTTTTACGACGTGCTGTTGCACGCGTTGTCGGATGATGATGGTGTCGTGCTGCGCTATCACCTGTTCGATGTCGTTGGTCGACATCAGGCTGTCGCTGGCGGCACTCAGCATGCGCAGCAGTCTGATGGTGTTATTGTCCTTCTCGCGCAGCAGCGTCATCAGGCTGTCCTCCCATTGCATGTCCCGGTCTGTCGAGAGCGTCAGGTTTCCCATCTCGCGGTTGACGAAGAACAGCGAGAACAGCAGTACGGCCAGCATCAGGGCATAGCCCAGGCTGATTTTCACGCGCGATACGTTTTTCTTGTTTCGCATAGTCTACTTGGTTTGTTGGCGGAATCTCAGCCACAGCATCAGGCCGGCGCTGGTCAGTCCGAAGGGGAAAGCCATCCATACGCCCGGCAGCCCCCAGCCCAGCACGAATCCGCAGAGGTATCCTACAGGCAAAGATATGACAAAATACGCAATAAATGCGATGAACATCATCGGTTTAACGTCTGCGATGCCTCTCAGGGCGTTGGCGAAGTTGATTTGCAGTCCGTCGCCCAGCTGGTAGATCAGGAAGGGGAAGAACAGGGCCGACACCAGGGCCGACACCTCGGCGTTGTCCGTAAACCATCCTCCCACGTGGCTTCGGCAGGCGAAGACGATGCTCAGCAGTACGATGCCCATGCCCACGATGAGGTGGAATCCGGCATACGCCGCCCGTCGCACGTTGGTCGTGTCGTGCTGTCCGTTGAAGTTGCTCACCCTCACGGCCACGGCCGCCCCCATGCCATAGAACATCATGAACGTAAACTGCGAGATGGTCAGCATGATCTGGTGCGAAGCCAGCGCCAGCGTGCCCAGCCATCCCACCATCACCGTGCTGAGGCTGAACGAAGCCGTTTCCATCCCCATTTGCAGTCCGACGGGCCATCCCAGCGCGTTCAGCCGTCGGAACACGTCCGCCGCCCACGGCCTTCTGAGCATGCCCACCCGGTAGCGTGCGAATCGTCGGCTTCTTCCCACGATGGCGGCAAACACGATGACCATGCCGATGCGCGAAGCCAGTGTACTCAGTCCTGCGCCCAGCAGTCCCAGTTCGGGCAGTCCCAGTTTACCGTTTATCAGCACGTAGTTTCCCGCTATGTTCAGGGCGTTTCCTCCCAGCAAGATCCACATGGCTGTCTGCGTGTCCGTGATGCCGTCTGTAAACTGTTTGTATCCGTTGAACAGCAGTACGAACGGCAGCGATGCCAGCAACACCAGGTAATACGGCCTGATGAGCGGCAGCAGTTCCTCCGGCTGTCCCAGTCGTCCGATGTTCAGGTAGAGTGCCCCCATGAGCAGCACCAGCACCCCCGCCACCAGTGTGTTCGCAGCCAGGCTGCATTTCAGTGCCTGTCCGGCTTCCGCCAGACGTTTGTTGCCGTAGAGTCCTCCCACGATGGGTGTCAGTCCGTAGCTGAATCCCGTGCTGAAGATGATGCACAGGTTGAACAGGTTGTTCACAAACGATGCCGCTCCCAGTTCCGTGGTACTATGGTGTCCTATCATCAGGGTGTCGGCAAATCCCAGTACGATCACGCCCAGCTGTCCCACCACGATGGGCAGTCCCAGTCGGATCAGGGCGCGGTAGTGTCCTCCGTAGGTGGCTATCCAGTGTTTCGTCATTCTTTCTTGTTTAGGTTTGCTATAGTGGGGCAAAGATAAGGAAATGGGGCCATAGAAAAAAGGAATAGTTGCTTTTGTAATGGATGAGGCTGTTTCATGCAATTTTTGAAACAGCCTCGTTCTCATTTTATCTTATCGTAATCCATACCCCCTCGCCTTGTTCCTTTGCCTCGACGATGCGCCGTTTCAGCAGGGCGACGTAACGGGTGGAGTGCAACACATGCCCCACCTTGCGATTCTCGCCCACGAGGATACAACCCGCCGTGTCGGCGGGCGTGTTACCCGCATGGATGCGGATGCCCTCGAACAGGGGGACGTGGAGCAGCAGAGGCAGCCATTGGCCGAACTTGGGGCTCCAGGTGATCACCACGGGGTAACGCCCTTCGGGGATGGCTGTACGACCAGCTATCTTATGGCCAGGACAGCTTGGACCCAGGTCGCGCCATGTGGGCTCCAGCGTGTCGCAAAAGTATTCGTCGTCTATGCTCAATGCCCCTATGGTATAGTTTTTCCGTTTAGCGGTTCTTGTCAATGTCATTTCCATCTTTTCTGAATTTTAGTTTTTTGTAATTGTCAACTGTCAGCTGTAAGGCGTATCCTCTATGAATCCATTGCCATAGCATATTTTTTGTGCCTTCTGCATTTTTCCCTTCTTGCTGTCGTACTAGAACGGCTTGTTGATAGGTAAATTCATCGGGCAGCAGCTCCAGCAGGTTGCGTGGTCCTCTTGTGTTGTGCAGCCCATCTGCCGCCTGCGCCTCCTCGATGGCACTGCCGAAGAACTCCATCTTGCAAGCCAGGTCGTATTGCAAGGACCAGCGGATGAAGTCCTCGAACGTCTTGTCCCACTGGCAACCGTTGGCCACGTAGAGCACGCACGCCTTCAGCCAGGCGATGACGTTGGCGCGAAACGAGAGGTTCTCGTACACGCGGCTCTGCGAGAGGCGGGCGAAGTCGGCACACTCTTCCTTGAGCTTCTGCGCGAGCTTATAGGCCTGCGGGCAATCAATCAACCCTTGCGCCTTCACGAGGTTCTCGATATAGGGGCGAAGCTCCTCGTCGAAAGCGGCGTCATACGTGCCATAGACAGGCATGTCCGCGCCGATTTCGCGTTCAGGGATGGTGCAGAAGTTGATGCGCGAGATGGGACCGTCTGTCAAAACTTTTGAGAAGTACCGCCGCCCTTTCTGAATGGTCGTGGCAGCATTCCAGTTGAAGCGGACGGTCACCTTCTCCGTCACGCTCTGCACGCCCACGCGCGTCTGTCCGTAGCGGTTGCCGGGGTCGAAGGCCAGGCACATGATCTGAAACTGCTGCCCTGCACGCCCTGTGCCCTTCAGCGCGTCGAACTGGTCGATTTCGTTCAGCTTCGTGAAGAGGAAGTGCCCGTCCGCCTCGGCCATGCGCATCACGAAAGCGGGATTGGTCATGTCCGCGTCAATCTCTTGGATAATCAGGCCTTCAGGTCGTTGGCGCTTGTCCTTGTTCGCTCCTTTCGAAGTGACTTCGTTCTTCCACTCGCGTTCGCGTCGCAGGTTGTCCTCGTCGCGTCGGCGGATGTCGGCCATGATGCGGTTGATGGGTTCCGAAATACAGTCCTTGCCCGCGCCTGTGCCTGCCATGAGGACATTCATCAGCGTGGCTTCGTGCTCCACGTTGTCGATGTATTTAAACCTTACGCGATGCAGGTGTGCGCCCAGCGAGGGGAAGACGGCATGCGCTACGGCGGGTTTATAGACATCGGGCGTGCGGCTCACGAGGAGCTTTATCAGGGCGGGAAGGCGCTTTGGTAATGGAGAATTGAGAATGGATAATTGAGAATTATTTTCCTCGTCATCCGCAGGCCATTCTTCATTCTTAATTCTTAATTCTTCATTTTTCAAAGATTCTTCATTCTTCATTTTTCGTTCTTCATTTTCAATCGCTTGTCGCATCATCTTCGGCATCGCGTACCACTTGGCCGAGCAGGCGGAGTGTATCAGTCCCTTCATCTCCTCTTCGGAGAGGCCGTAGCGGGGCATCACTTGCAGGAGCAGCGCCTCGTCGTTGTCGACGATGTAGCGCAGGTGCGAGGCCAGGCGGTGGAGCTTGTCGTTGCGCTCGCCCTGTACAGGTTCACCCCCCGCCAACTTGAACCATTGTTGAATAATCTGACTATATGGTATCCCCTTAAATGTAGGGACGCACCGCGGTGCGTCCGCCTGGGGCGTTTCGTTGGCATGGGCGTTGTCGTCGGACGCACCATGGTGCGTCCCTACGGGAGGATTGGTGGAAGCAGGCAATTCTCCATTTTCAATTTTCAATTCTCCATTAAAAAGTCTCTCCTCGTCAAGGTAGAGCACATACCCCTCGGGCACCACGAACGACGAGCGCGCATAGTCCTTCACGCTGACGTCATAGTTTCCGTCGCCCATCTGCTGGGACATCCACCGCTGCGCCTCGGCCAGGTCCATCCCCGCAGGGATGATGAAGAACAGACGCAGGCCCTCCGTGCTGGGCGTGATGTGGGCCAGCACCACGTAGCGCATCACGCCCCTGGCCTCCAGCTCCTGCCGCTTCTGCTCCCAGTAGCCGCGGGGATTGGGCAGGTGGTCCACGTCGTACATCGACAGGCCGCTGGGGATGGCGTCGGCGTTCAGTCGCCGCCCGTTGCGGAACGTGGCGTGCGGCGTGAAGATGGGCAACCGCTTCTTCAGCCCCGCTTTCAGTGTGTCATACTCTTCCTTCGTCAGCTCGCCGCGACGCAGCCGCTCCAGTCCGTCCGCTATCTCGGCGCAGACCTCCGCCACCAGCTCCGAACACATCGCCTGGTGGAACAGCTCGGGGGTGCACTCCCGCACCACCCGGCTCTTTACGTTATTGCTTATTCCGAACTTCATTTTAGTTGAAAGTTTTTGTTTTACCACAGATTACTCAGATTTTCACAGATTAAAAACATCATCTATCACCCGAATAAAATCTGTGTCAATCCGTGTAATCTGTGGTGAAAGAATAATGATAATTTTAGTTTACCACGGATTACTCAGATTTTCACAGATAACCATTCATCATTATCCGATTACAATCCGTGTCAATCCGTGTAATCTGTGGTGAAAAATCAGAACTCGGTGTCGAACACGCGATCCACAAAGTCGCTCGCCTGCCGGCTTTCGTCCATGATTGCGTCTGCCGGCGTGATGTCCGCCTCGTCCAGGGCGATGCGCAGGGTCAGGCGCACATGGCTGTCGCCCACGCTGGCCCTGCCGTGGGGCAGTTTGATGTACTTTCCGCCTGGCCGTTGTGCGCTGCGGCGGTAGGCGTTGAAGTTTCCCTCCGTGGGGCTCACCAGTCCCAGGCTACCTTCCAGACGTCCGTTTCCGTTCACTAAAGTCTTGTAAGCTTCGTCGCTCAGCTGAATTTTTACGTTCATAGTCGTGTCAATTTTTAAAATGTTGTGAATAGGTTGTATAAAAAAACTCCTGCAAACAAGGGGGTGTTTTTCCCTTGATTGCAGGAGCAAAGTTAGGGGATGGAGCGCAGACCATCCCTTTACCTAAAGTTTACGTAAAGTCACTTTATGTCATATTTCTCGGCTTTTTCTTTCAGACGGTCGAACACCTCCGTGTAGTTGGCCCCCTGTTTGCTGGCATTGAGCAGTTGCGGCAGGTTCTTGAACTCCGTGCCAAAGAGGGCACCCAGTTCGTCCATCAGCTTCTGTTTGTTGGAGGCTATCTGCCCCTTGTCGTCTTCGAACATACGCAGGTCGAACATGGCGCTGACAATCTTGGCAAAGTTTGTTTTATGCCCTTTGGCTATTCTGAAGGTTCCCTTCTGCCCGCCTTGAACGTGCATGTTGCCCTCTTCGGCGTGCAGGGCGTCATAGATCTCATCAGATAGGAAAGTGTCTTCCTGCCAGTAGTCCTGCATCCGTTCCTTCAGGCGGCTTTCTCCGATACGCCATGCCAGCGGATAAATCAGATCTTCCCACCCTGTGGCTTCATGTTCTCCGAGTGTGCACAGCAGCTCCATGTTGCATGTACGATGTGTAGCCAGGTCTGTTTGCGAAAGAAATACGACGCCCAGTTCTACGATTATCGCCACTGTTTTGCGCACGTCGTCGTCCGATGCGTCTGCATTTATTTCACGGATTTCATACAGCAGCGTGTCCCAGGCCGTCTGACAAAGATAGGGCGCTTCGGCAGGGTCTTCTTTCAGCCGGTCAAGCAGGTCGGCCAAAAATACCAGCGCTTCCTCGGGCGAGAGCCTGAATGTCGGCATTCGGCCGGAACAACGTCGTGTCACGTCGGCCACCAGTTTGTAGAGCACGTCGTTTTCAAACCACGTGTCTATGCGTTCTTTTTCTTCGTTCGTCAGTCTGCGTCGCATCGTTGTATTCTTTTGTCTGTTCACGGATATTGTCCAGCGTCTCTATCAGAGCGTAGGTGAGTGTCCCCTCGCTGTTGTTGCCCATGGCATATTGTCCGTTGATGAAGTCGGTCAGCGTGTCTTCATCGATGTCGAACAGGGCACGTACGCGTTCGCCGTAGCGAAAGACTCCCATTCGGTGGAAATACACGCTGATCTGGTATCCATTGTTGCAGCAGAGCGATACCATCTGTGCCAGGTCCTCACGCGTACGTTCCAGCGTCAGCGTTCCCTTTCGCGTAGCCTCCATTTTGTAGGAACTGCGCGCTGCTCCCATTGCCGATGAAAGCGAGCGCAGAAAGCGCAGATGCTCGATCATGGAAGGCGGCGCGTCCACGGGCTCGCTCCGATCGGGGTCGGGAAACTCAAACACGACCCGTTTCACCCGTTCGTCCTTCTTGCGCATCTGTTCTTCCACCGTGTCCCAAAAATTTTTTACGCGCATCTTGGCTCGGATTTCGATGGACAGTCCTGCCGAAGCCAGCAGGGCATGGAGGGATTCTTGCAGGATGTTGCGCACCTTGTCCGGATTCCCGTCGAAGGCGCTTGTCCGCTCAATGGCCATCTGCGCCACGCCCGGCCGGTTGTCTATAATGACGCGGCAGAAAGGTTTCGAAACCTCCCTGCGCTCCTTGTATTTGTCCCAGATGCTGACCTGCGTCAAGTTGCAGATATGCAGCAGTGCCACTCCCTGCCTCACCTTCAGGATGTCGTTGGGATAAATGGCTGTGTCGCCATTCTTTTTTGTGTGGTATAAGTTTAGTTGTGATACGTCCAGCAGGCTGTCCAGATAACTCTGCGCATTTTCCCATACACTCTCTCCGTCTTTGAAGAGTTCTTGCTGGTTCGATTTTGTCAGTTCGTATTTGTAGATGGCAAATTTCATGTGTGTTTGTTTCTATAGTAGATTAAGGATTTTTTTATTGCTTTACATTCGCAAAGATAATACAAGTTTTCAAAATCGTGTTTGTTTTTGCTATAAATCTGAAAGGCTTTTTTGAAACGCAACGATCCCTTACAGCTGACAGTTGACAGTTTCCAAAAACGGAAATGAAAAAAGATAATTATAGTTTATATTATATATATAAATATATATATATAATATAATATCTGTTAGTGACTTTTTCCCTAACTGAAAAACAAAACTGTCAACTGTCAGCTGTAAGGGGATTGTGTCTTTCCTTACAACTGACAGTTGACAGTTACTATTTGTCCGCTAAAGAAGGATGCACGCTTGCCTCCGAATGGAAACACGTATGGCTGAAAAACAGAAAACGCCGCTTTCTCTGCACGAAAACATTGTTTTCGATACTGTATATCAATGTGTTAGTTTTATTAACATGAAACCGCGATTTTGTTAACAGATTTTTACGGATTACCGATGCCTCATTTTTGGTCGATCGCCGAAAAGGCCTTATATTTGCCTTCGTCAACGGGAAATGGAAGATGGAAAATTAAGAATGCGGCCGAAATTAATTTTCAATTATCCATTCTCAATTATCAATTAACAAAACACAATTTAAAACAACAAAGCTATGTCAACAATCGGAACATTGAAGTACAGACGTTACGCGGCCAAGTCGCCGCAGGACCCCGACGCACCCGCCAAGTGGTATGCCCGCGCCGTGCAGGACCGCACGGTAGAATTCGAAGACTTCGTCACCCACATTTCTGAACACAACTCGCCCTACTCGCGCGGCGTCATCCACGGCGTCCTCATCGACATGCTCGCCTGCTTGAAAGAGCTGGTGCTCGACGGCAAGAGCGTCCGCCTGGGCGACCTGGGCCTCTTCTCCGTAGGCATCTCCTCGAAGGGAGCCGAGACGGCCGAGGCGTGGACCACCAGCCTCATTACCGGCGTCCACCTGAACGTGCGCAACACCAAGACCTGGAGCAACGCCGAGCTGCGCAAGTCCGCCCGCCTGACCGAGCTGACCGTCTACACTGCCGGCGGCACCCTCGAAGAAGACACCACCCCTGAACCCGAGCCCGGCGGCGAGGACGAAGAAGAAGGAGGAAGCCCGCTGTAATAATTGATAATGGAGAATTGAAAATTAAGAATGCGGCCGAAATTAATTATCAATTCTCCATTAGCTTCGCTCAAAACCTCCTTTAATATTTACACTAAGGAATAGTCTCAACTTACGAAGCATCTAATTTTCAACTTTCAATTTTCAATTCTCAATTAAAGAAGATGGACAAGAAAACTATTTGGAAAACCATTATCCAGACGCTGGTCACTATTCTGACCGCTATTGGAACTACGCTGGGCGTCACCAGCTGTATGATGTAGCCCTGCGCTGCATGCGACAACACAAACACTGAATGAAACACCCGCCGCCTCAGAGAAGAATGAGGGGCGGGTGATTTGTTTTGTATTCATCTGAGGAATTCGCTTTATTCCAGTTGTTTCCGATAAACCGAATCCAGCGTATTTCCGTCTTTATCCTTCCATTCGCTCCAGCCATTGGAGGGCCTGCCCAGGCAAAACATAGCTGCCGTACTGGGGCTGGAAAAAGTGATGTCGGAGGTCAGGACATAATGTTTGTTGTCCAGTGCCCCATATTCTTTCATCATCTTCTCCCTCTTTTCCGTCCAATGGAAAGACGGAACGCTGTCGATTGCCACAAGACTGCCCTTCAAGACGGTAAAGCCCGACGAATGGTAATAGCCCCTTGCGTTGCATCCGCGCCCTTTCGTGTAGAACAAATGTTCTTCCTTGGGCTGGGTTATATCGAAGATGTTGCACCCATTAAAAGAGGCCAGAAACTTGATATCTTCGAAAAACTCGTCCATCGCGTCACGCTGATGCTCGGGCAGGTTGGGTGCCTTGGGAATCTGCTTGTTCTCGCCAAGGACAAACGTATTCGCCTTTTTCGCCTCGGCGATGGCTTTATGCTCCAGATATTGCACGTCCGCCTTCGTCATGTCCTCGTCCTTCGAAACGAAGATAAGGGCCTTTTGCCAAAACGCCTTCTTGCTGTCGTGGTCTTTCACGCGCTCCTTGAAGTTCTCCGTCTCGCCGATATAAGCCTGCGGCTTGGTCGCTTCATCCTCTCCTATCAATATGTAGAAAGCCGGCTTCTGTAGCTTCTCCTGTTCGTTCAGGTAAGACAGGTTGGAGCGCGGCACTACAAACATCTGGCAAATCTTGTTGCTGATGAACGAGTATTGCGTGCCCTTGGGGTCGCCGTCAATGAGGTAGGTGGTTACTGTTTTGCCCATGATTGCCAAAATTAAACTAAATCCAATCCCAACTCTTTCAAAAAAGAATTATGCTTGTTTCGAGCTTTCTCAATTTGATCGTCTATATCAACAAGCTGCTTATGTACTTCTGCCAAGTCAATGGGAGCCTCTTCTTTGGCTGTACTTACATAGCGGGAGATATTCAGGTTGTAATCATTGTCTTTGATTTCGCACATGGATACACAACGTGAGTATCGTTCAATATCTTTTCTGTATTGGTACGTTTCTACAATTCTTTTTACATCTGAATCACGCAATGCATTCTGCCTTTTTCCTTTCTCAAAATAATCACTTGCGTTAATGAAGAGAACATCGTCATTCTTCTTGCATTTCTTCAGCACCAAGATACAAACTGGGATGCCCGTTGAGTAAAACAGATTGGACGGTAAGCCGATAACAGCATCAATATTGCCATCATTCAAGAGCTTTTTGCGAATCAGTTCTTCTTTACCGCCTCTGAACAAGACGCCATGAGGCAGGATGATAGCCATTGTTCCGTTCTCATGCAAGAAATGGAAACCATGGAGCAGGAATGCAAAATCGGCTGCAGACTTGGGGGCAAGGCCATAGTTCTTGAAACGGAAATCCTTCCCCATTTCTTCTGTCGGCTCCCAGCGATAACTGAAAGGAGGGTTGGCAACGATTGCGTCAAACTGCATTTTTTTGGCTGGATTCATTTCGTTCAAAATATCCCAATCATTCAGCAAAGAGTCTCCATGATGTATTTCGAACTCTGTATCCTTGACTCCGTGCAGCAACATATTCATGCGGGCCAAGTTGTAGGTTGTAATGTTCTTTTCCTGCCCGTAAATTTTCCCGATTCCATGCTTTCCCATTTCGTGGCGTACATTCAAGAGCAAAGAGCCGGAACCACACGCAAAATCAAGCACACGGTCAATCTTTGTCTTTTTTCCTGTTGTTGGGTCTTGGCTGTCCAATGACACAATCTTGGAAAGAATGGAAGATATCATTTGAGGCGTATAGAATTCGCCGGCTTTTTGTCCGGAATTTGCTGCAAACTCACCAATCAGATACTCATAAGCATCACCCAATGAATCTGTTGAGGTAGAAAACTCCGAAATACCTTTGGCTATTTCCGTAACTACCTTACAAAGCATGGTATTTCTTTCATCATATGTCTTGCCCAGCTTGTCGGAATGCAGATTGATTTCCGAGAACAATCCACGGAACGAACTGTCGAACGATTGTTCCTCGATATACTTAAATCCTTTTTCCAGCGTATCAAGTAATTCCTTATCTTGTGTACGAGCTAATTCTACAATATTTCCCCACAAATATTTAGGTAGTATCACATAATGGGCCTTACGGCGCATTTGCTGCTCGAATTCGACTATATCGTCAGAATTCTCGTCGTACCATATTTGTAAGGAGATTCGTTTATCATCGTTCGATAATTTTGGGTAGTCATTTCCCAACTCTTTCTTTACAGCCTCTTCATATTGCTCCGAAAGATAGCGTAGGAAGATAAACGAGAGCATATAGTCGCGAAAGTCATCGGCCATCATGGAGCCGCGCAATGCATCGGCTATCGCCCAAAGGACTTTTCCTAATTTATGTTGTTCTATTGCTGTCATAATTATATTGAAAAATGGAAATGATCAATTAATCTTTGCAAAGTGTGAGATAGTAATTTTTTATTATCATCATTCAATAGCGCAATTTTCTGCGTATATATTTTATAATGTGAGATGGCATTTATAACATCTGTTTTAAAACTGATTACTTCATCTGTTTCTTCCGGGTATATTATATCTAAAACAGAACTAAATCGTGCACTACCCAAGAAAGAAGATATACATTCAAGTACTTGTCTCAATAGAGCAAAATGATATGTGCTTAACTCATCTTTATTTTTCGCATCTTGTAATATTTTCAAGAGTAGCAAATGGTATAAGTGAATACCGCGTTTGTCACCGACAAGATTATACTCACCATTCTTAAATTCAAGAAAACGTACTAAATATTTATTAACTTCCTGTTTTTCTCTTACAATAATCTTTTGACCATTTTCTGAAATGTTTTCAGTTTCCT
>CHCFR05602__coassemble_129_pt1 | contig 77360 bp, 67 predicted proteins | sample CHCFR05602__metabat2_low_PE_022 | metagenome-assembled genome bin CHCFR05602 | reverse complement strand
CCAATGGATAATGTTTTATGACATCAAGAATTGCTTGTGTCGTATTTTCTTTATCATATGGGTTCAAGCATCCTTTTGCTTTATCTTTCTGTTCTCGAGAAAGAATGATTCTCAAACCGTCAACAATTTCCCGCTTATCCGTTCCGCAATGAACGACACTATCGGAAGCTATTCTTCCTTTTTGTCTGTCACCGATATTCAAGGTAGGTATCCCAAAACTTGGCACTTCAATAATACCACTGGACGAATTTCCTACTACAGCATCTACATATCTGAGTGCAGAAAGGTATCGTTTCAAGCCCAATGAGGGAATAGACATACATCGGTCAGAATGAACAAATACATAATCCTGAATCATCCGAATCAGGATACGACCGTCGGTATCACTGTTGGGTAACGTAAAAATTACTTTATAATCCGGGAATTCCTCCAAGGCATCCAATAGATTTCGACATTGTGAAGCAGCTGTATGATTTTCTAAGGTAACAGGATGGTACGTGACAAGCATCGACTTGTCTCCCAACGAAAAATGAATACTCTCCTCCAGTTCCCTTTTGGACAAAGGCAATATGCGCTTGGTATTTTCTACCCCAATGGCACCCACATAAAATACCCGTTCCGGCTGTTCTCCCAACTGAATGACACGTTGGCGATAAGCCTCTGTACTTGTAAAATGCAGATGACTCATCTTAGTAATGGCATGACGAATACAATCATCATAAGCACCTTCAGTAATTTCACCACCATGCAAATGAGCTACAGGTATTTTATAAAATAAAGCAGCTGAAACTGCAGCCAATATTTCAAAGCGGTCGCCCAAAACAACAATCAGATCAGGCTGTAAATCCTCGTAGGCATCTGCAAAACCAATGGTAGCAAGTCCGACAGACTTTGTAGTCGCATTTGCAGTATCGCTGGACAACAGCATCTGTACTTTCTTGTCAATCCGAAAACCATCCCGCTCTATATCCTTGTATGTCAATCCAAATTCCGGAGACAGGTGCATGTTCGTCGCGATTACCTGTAACTGCAACTCTATATCTAATTGAATGGCTCTCATCAACCCACTCAACAATCCGTACTCAGCACGGCTCCCCGTTATAACACATATCTTTCTCATAATTCAATCGGCTCTTCTTCCTGATAGTTGCGAGTGGCATATGTACCAACAACTTCTTCCCAACGCATAGGCGAAATTCCATTCCCAGGACGCATGACTGTCAAATTCTCATCAGTCAACAAATCCCCCTTTCGAATAGGACATGCGGCAACGATGCTCTTACGGGCAACTTCTATATTCTTTCGTTCGGAAGCTGATATTACTTTATGTCCGCTTCCCAAAGCCTGTTCAATATTTCGGATAGCTTTCACCATAGCCCGCAAATCTTGAGGTTCAAGAGATGCCTTATGGTCCGGTCCTTCCATGTTTTTGTCAAGAGTGAAATGTTTCTCTATGACCGTAGCACCCAATGCAACAGCAGCAATAGGAACTTCAATTCCCTCTGTATGGTCAGAATATCCAACTGCTACTCCGAATTTTTCTGCAATCTCCAGCATCGCTTTCAGATTGACATCCTTCATAGGAGTAGGATATTCGGTATTACAGTGAAGCACTGTAATCTGGTTTTTCTGCAATCCATGACTCAACAATATTTGAATGGCAGCCTCAATATCAGAAAGTTCGCACATTCCGGTAGACAGAATGACCGGTTCCCCATATTGAGCAATTTTCCTTAGATACGGATAATTGGTTATCTCACCCGAAGGAATCTTCCACAAGCCTAAATTCAATGAATGCAGGTATTCAATGCTATCCATATCAAAAGCTGTGGAAAAGAAACGAATGCCTTTTTCGCGGCAATAATCAATCAGTTCTTCATGTTGAAGTGGGCTCAACTCCAATTTCTTCAACATGGAATATTGACTATCATCGGTTTTTCCCATATTGCGTTGTTGGTACTCAGCTTGTTTGGCAGATTTGGAAACCAATTTTTCAGCCTTGAATGTCTGGAATTTGACGATATCAACTCCAGCATCAGCTGCTTCATCCACCAACCGCTTGGCTATATCCAACGAACCATTATGATTGACTCCTGCTTCTGCAATAATCAAAACCTTTGTACTCATCTTTTTATCTTCAATATGGCAGGATTGCCAGAATACACCCCCGGTTTTATGATGCTTTTCCGCACAAGACTTCCGGCACCCACAACTACATCATCACATACACTTACTCCATTAGCCAATACTGACTGGCTGCCAATAAAACAATTATCACCAACCTTGCAGTCCCCATTAACCATTGTACCAGTAGATATATGGCATTGATTGCCGACAGTTACTCCATGTTCTATGTTGCAAAATGTATTGATGATTACATTCTCACCTATTTTTGCTCCTGCATTGACAAAAGCATGATGCATAACAACAGTTCCCGGTCCTAAACTGGCATGACGGGATACATAAGCCGTGCTGGCAATCAAAGTAGCCAAAACTCCTCCTGCTTCACGTACCCGATTGAAAAGTTTGATACGTAAAGAAGGATTTTTAATGAAGCCTACCGTGATTACAAACTCACAGTTCTGTGCGTAGTCTGCCAATTGATCATCAGTACCCAATACGGGATATCCAAGTACCAGTTTACCCACTTCTTCAGGCAAATCAAGAATACCACGAATTTCACGGCCTGTGCTTTCAGCAACTTCAATCACTGATTGGCAATGGCCGCCACCACCGATAAGTATCAATGGTTTCATGCTTTCAATCTTACACTACTCGGTATATTCACAATCCGGTCTGCCAACCATTCTGTATTCTTCAATCCGTCAGTTTCGCACTGTTTGAACATCTCTAGACGATTCATCAGCTCCCAAACCGGACGGGTCATGACCCCATGATCGTTGGTATATTCCAAGAAATTCTGTTGTGCTGCCTTATCTTTCAGCAGCACGACATTCAGCCAATAATTGGAACGACAATTTTCGGGTTCAGTAAAGAAGGTTATATTCGGAATGTTCTTGAAGAAGTCTGCATAAATCTGAGCCGTTTCACGCTTGTTCTCCACATAACGGTCCAAATTTTCCAATTGGGCACATCCCAAAGCCGCATTGATATTCGGCATACGGTAATTATAACCAATATGGTCGTGCACGAATGCCCAACGGTGAGGAACCTTAGCTTGGGTCGTCAAGTGTTTGGCTAGTTTACCAAGTTCTTCATCCTGAAACAACAGCATACCGCCACCACCGGTAGTAATGGTCTTGTTACCATTGAAACTGATGGCACCTACCTTGCCAAACGTACCGGTATGTTGTCCTTTGTAAAGACTACCTATACTTTCGGCAGCATCTTCCACCAGTTCAAGATGCCACTCGTTACAGATTTGTACCAGTTCATCTATCTTGACGGGATGCCCGAAAGTATGCATAGGGATACAGGCCTTTACCCGTCTTCCGGTCTTTTTGTTATAGCATACATCATTCTTTAGTTCTGCATTTTTATCCAACCAGGCTTTTACCGCTTTGGGAGAAAGGCCCAGTGTTTCCATATCAACATCAATGAAAACAGGATGAGCGCCTATATAGCTGATGGCATTGCAGGTAGCAATAAAAGTCAATGCCTGTGTCAGCACTTCATCATCACGTTCCACACCAACCAACATCATAGCCATGTGAAGGGCATTGGTACCACTGACACAGACGACTGCTTTCTTGGCTCCGGTGTAAGCCGCCATTTTTTCCTCGAAACGGTCTACAAACTTACCGATACTGGACACAAATGTAGTATCGATACATTCATTCAGATATTTCTTTTCATTACCGATGAAAAGCGGGGCATGTAAAGGAACCGTTTCCTCAGTCCCGAACAGTTGATGAACAAAATCTGTTACTTGACTATACATAATGATTACATTTTTTGATCCAAATTCTTACCTTTTTCCTCGTGTTCAAAATTGGGAATGAAACGCTTGATGGCATTGACCACTTCCTCTTTGGTAAAAGAGGGCTGGGAGAAAATTTCTTCCATTTCCACAAAGAAACGGTCAATTTCTTCCATGGAACGTACTTTCACCTCTTCAATTACACCTAAACTACGGAAACGGTTCATATCCAATTTCTCACCGGGAACATAAAATTCTTCGTAAGCTTTCTCGCCAGTGGTATCACTACCAAAATAAACAACCGGATACTCTTTGCTATCGAAAGGCATTTCACTGGCAAACTTCTTAGCCTCTTCATCGGTAGAAAACTGTTTCTTTTGGCAACCCAATGTCTTTACGTACTCATCACAGATAGACGAGAAAGTCAACATTTGTCTTTCTCCCAATTTTGGAAAGAAAATTTCGCCATTCTTACCCAAGATACAAGCCAACATACATATCTGACCGCTTTCTTCAGGAGAAACGAAATATCGTTTCACATCATTGGGAGCAGCCAAAGGCTGTTTGTGCATCACACGATGAATCCAGCCATCAGGCAAAGAACCGTTCGAAAAAGCGACATTGGCAAAACGGGCCGTCGTTACCTTGAACTTGGAAGTATAAGCCATAATCATGTCTTCCATAATACGCTTGCTGGCTCCCATGATGTTTACCGGATTGGCTGCTTTGTCTGTTGACACACAAAAGAAATGTTTGGGCGGGTAGACAGCCAACAAATCCAACAGACGTTTAGCTTTGATATCGTTGTTCTCAATCAATGCTTGTACGGAATATTTATCTTTCTCGCTCCGAACATGCTTATGAGCAGAGAAGTTTGCAAAAATGTCGAAGCCTTTCTCTTCTCTGAAAATACGTTCAAAGATGGGGTCCGCAAAATTCAACGTATAAGTACGATATTCTTCAGGAACATACATACCGTAAGTGGAACGCAAGTCACGGGTGAGTTCTGCCAAACCGTTTTCATTCAAGTCTATAACTACCAGTTTAGAAGGCTTGAACGGTAATACCGCCTTGATGAAGGAAGAACCGATAGAACCGGCACCACCAACTACGCATACACTCTTGTTTTCGATTTCTGCACGCAACGTTTCTTTGTTGGCCTCAATGTCTTCGGCAAACATGCTACGTTGTCTGTTTATTACATGATCTGCAATAAACTGATTAAGATTTATCATAGAAAAATATATTTTCGTTGTATAATTTATTAATTAGAAGCTAATAACTTGAATGGATTTATTAGAACTTCTTCCCAAATACAATTCTAAAGAACGTCATCCAAAGAATCTTGAAGTCGAAGCCCCAGGAACGGTGCTCCAGATAGAAGAGGTCGTAGCGCAAGCGGCGGAGCATCTTCTCGATGGTGTCGGTATAGCCATTGTAGAGGGTGGCGTAGGAAGTGACACCCGGACGGATCTGGTAGAGGTAGCGATAACGGGGATCGCGCTCCATAATCTGGTCGATGTAGAACTTGCGCTCGGGACGAGGGCCGATAAAGGCCATCTGCCCGCAGAAGACGTTCCAAAGCTGGGGAAGCTCGTCGAGGTGGTGCTCACGCAGGAACTTGCCGATCTTGGTCATGCGTTTGTCCTTGCCGCCAGAATACAGGGCGGGACCTGCCTTTTCGGCATCGAGCTTCATGCTGCGGAACTTGTAGATGTAGAACGGACGGCCGAAACGGCCGATGCGCTCTTGCTTGAAAATGGCGGGACCGCCGTCTTCGCGCTTGACAGCAATGTAGCAGAACAAAAACAAGGGGGAAAAGACAATCATGGCGACCAAGGCAGTCAGACAGTCAATAACACGCTTGGTGTTGCGTTCGAAACCATTCATTCCGTCGGAGATGAAGTGGTCATCTTTTTCAATGTTTTCAAAATCTACCATAGTAATGAAGTTTTGTTTGAATAGATAGTTTTTACTTGGGCGCCTGTGAGGCGTCCGGCGAAAGAATAGAGTTTAGTTTTATGTTAGAAGGTAAAGGTTCGGTTTGGGCCATACCACATAGGGAAAGCTCTTGGGGAACTTTCCTCTTATAATTAATTTGGTAATGACCAATGATTGATGATCAATGGCTAATGGTTAATGGTTAATGCTGGAGGAGATGCTTCGTTTCACTGCGTTCCGCTCAGCATGACAGGCGGAAAGAGTGCTCACTCTTCCGGCTCGCCCTGCAAGTAATCCATCCATTCGGCCAACAGCCGCTCTTTCCGGGTCAGCTTGCGGGGATGCTTCTCCTTGAAGGCTATCGCTTCGTCGATGTATGGAGCAAAGGACAGACGGACGGCATCGGGCATCAGCATCTGCCAGAGCAGGGCGTCAAAGTCTTCGTAGGTCAGGACGAGGGCGTATTTCTGGAGCTTGTAGGGTATCTTGCGCATCTTGCGGGTGATATAGGCGTTGGGGCCGGCGTCGACAAACTCCTTGACAAGTTTCAGCTCGTCCTTGTTCAGGTCGTTGAGCACCAGCTGCGGGTCGTCAAGCAGGATAGCGGCTGCACGACGGGCGGTTTCGTCTTTCTTCAGGTTGGGGCTGATATAGGCGCCCAGCTTGGTGATGATGCCGACAATCTTTTCCTTGGTCTTCACCCGGAGAATGGCCTCCAGGGAAATGTTCGACGTAAAGCCGGTATGAGAAATAGTTACCATCGTTCTCAGTTAAATTCTATCTCGTTCTTTCCGGTTGTCTATCAGCTTATGGTCGATGGCAAGCACCACGGATTCACGACCTGACGGATTGCTGACCTTGCAGACTTTCCCGTCACCGGAAGCTAATGTGATCACCACTGTATTGGTCTGTTCATCGTCTTTGAGGTAGAATTCCCTTTCTGTGGTAGGTGTGATGCAATCGGTTACTCGTTGCTGATAGCCTCGGAACGCCCAACAGAGTTTCAGATTTTGTACGGCTTGAGGGACTCCCATCATTTTGGTGTTTGGATATATAGCTTATATAGTTTGCCAAACTCTTGTCCGATAATGGAAGAGGTGGTGTCCAGATAGTTCTGGTCGATAGTCCCCGTCTGGGGATTGATGATGTCCTTACAATAATTGTCCGCATCGCCCAGCGAATAGGCCGCTACACTGCCGGGAGCAAGGTGGTATTCCGGCGGAAGTATCCGGTTTACTTTCTCCTGGAAAGTCTCGTTTTGGGCTATCCGTCCCGCCATCAGCGACAGGTTTATGCCCGACAACAGGTAGGGGCTGTGGGTGGTAATGACACAACTGCTCTGATGACGATTGTTCTTGCCGACAATGTATCTTAATGCCGCAAGCTGATTGTCGGGGAACAGGTTCTGCTCGGGTTCTTCGATGACGTATCCCTTGAAGATACCGTTGTCGATGCAGTAGTCCAAGACCATCAGCATGGGGAGCAAGGCTTGTATGCCGGAAGAACATTCAGTCAGCGGAAGCGGTTTCTCTATACCGGGGATTCGTATGCCTTCTTCTTCCTTACTATAGACATAGGTCAGATGAAGAAAAGGAACGTCGTACACAGGGTGTTCGGCTCTTGCCTTCTCAAAATAACTGATGAAGTTCAGGAGCTTATCCTGCAAGGGAATGCCCGACACCATGACACTGGCCAAATTGCCGGAAAAAGAGGCAGCGAGATTTCTTTCCGCAGGAATGTATAACTGGTCTCCGGTATTGGAAAATGTGGACTGAATGATGCTGGCCCGGTATTGTTGGGTCAGATAATCTTTCAGATAATCTTTCAGTTGCACCTCTTCTTGTTTATCTGACTTTTGCAGGGTATGGGTCAGTTCTTGCAGATCGGACTTTACAACACCGACGAATTTCTTCAGGTTTTCAGTCAATAAGGAAAACAAGAGCGGTTGTAGCTCTTCCGGATCTGTTTTCCCTTGATAGGAAAGTGTGAACTGTTTGTCGAACACAAGGTGAAGTTCGTCTTTCCGGTATTCCAGATAGGTGTCTTCCGAGAAGTAGTGATGTATGCCACATTTCTTGAATGAATCAAGATAGGCATCTTCTTTATCTTTTTCTTTGGAAAGAACGGATAAATACCATAATTTCTCTTGGAAGATAGATAACAACTTGGCAATAGTGCTTTTACCTGTGCCCTGCCCGCCGATGAGTATCAGGTATGGCTTCAGTTCTATCTTTGCTTCTTTGACAGGTCCAAAATTTCTTATAATGAGGTAGTTACCCATTTTCTCTAATATATAGGTTCATTAAATCAGTTTTTGACACATGCAAAGATAGTGAAAGGTGAGAGCAGAGGCAAATGAAAAACAAAGTTTTTTAATTTAACTATGCCGAACCGCATCCTATCTTATTTAAAGCCTCCCGATGGCCGTTAATCAATCTCAGATCCGCTCAGCATAACTGACGGGGTGGTGTATACGGTCTATTTGTTTGTAAGTTTGTGCTTTTTTTACAAATAGTAATGACAGCGCGCCGGCGGGGATGAGGTATAAAACACGTATCTGTGTCGGAACACAGACAACCTGCCTGCGGCTGGGGACTCCTGGCGCAACACGAACACTCCGGGCTTGAGGGTAAGCTCGGCTAAACGTTGTTTGTCAGTGTGTTGCGGGTGGAGTAGAGTAGAAGCTGATGCTTGTTTGCGGAAGGGAGGACGGAACGTCCGGGTACGCTACGCGGTCGCCTCTCACAGGTAGATGATCGGAGAGACGGACGTCAAGTTCAGTTTCTGCGGGGACAAAGATAGTGCAAACCGAGCGAAGTACAAAATAAAAAAGGTTTTTTTTATTTTTACTTCCAAGGTGCCGCCTAGCTTATCGAAAGATACGAAATAAATGAAGAATGAAGAATGAAAAATGAAGAATTTTAATTAATTGATAATTGAAAATGGAGAATTGAGAATTTTTATAGCGGTTAGTATTCCATACTGGGATGGTTACTAACCGCTATTGCTGTTCGTTGTCAGTCTTCTGCCTGGAAATGGCTCTCCAGACGATTGACGAGGGTACGCAAGGTGCGTAGGGTACGGAACTCTTCGTGTGTGGCCGGAAGATGGCCGTGGGTGTAGAGCTGGCGCAGGATGTTGCGGAAAATCTGCGTCAGGGCCAGACGACGGTTGCGGACATGACTTACTTCGCCTTGCAGGGTATGGAAGTGCTTATTGTCGATCCATACTTCGACACGAAAAATCTTTTTCATAAGTACAGGATTTAAAAGTTTGTCCGGCTAATATGTGAAAATGAAAATTTATTTTAAACGGGGATGTTGGGATAAATGTGCGGAATGGTGCCTGTGTAGTGCGTCTGAATGGATTTTATGCCCGTATTTTCTGGTTTGCAGGATTGAAAAAGAAGAAGGAAATTTGTCAATGATTAATGAACAATGAAGAATAAAATGAAGAATGAAGAATGAGGAATGAAGAATTATTAATTATCAATTTTCAATTATCAATTAAACTATGGAGACAACAATGATTTCGGGGTTCCGCAATTTGTATGACAAGGAACCGATGGAGATGACGGTGGCCCGCTTCGTGGACTGGATACGCACGAACGGGGAGGTGAAACGGCTGACGGAGGAATACCGCCGGCTGACGGCCAAAGGAAGCGAAGGGGAGGCGGCACGGGTGAAACGGGCGCTGCCTGCCGCCACACTGGCCGCTGTGTTCGAAGGGGGCAGGCAGGAGAAGGACCTGAAGCGGCTGACGGGGCTGATGATGTTCGACTGGGACCACGTGGGGGCGGCACGCACGCAACTGCTCGAAAGGCTGCGGATGACGGACTGCGTGATGCTGGCCTGGACGTCGGTGTCCGGCGATGGGGTGAAGGCGGTGATCCGCGTGGACGTGACGAGCACGGAGGAGTACCTCAGGGCGTATCGCGTCGTGGGGCGATGGATGGAACAGCGGACGGGATGCCAGGTGGACGAGGCGTGCCGCAACGTGGGACGCCTGTGCAGCGCCGCGCACGACGAGGAGCTGTACGTGAACTACGGGGCACGGATGATGGCCTGGCGCGGACTGGAGACGGACGAGGACAGGCTGGAAGCGAAGCGCCGGATGCAGCAGGAGGTGGACGCCGAAGGGGGCGAACCGCAGGGCGAGGGAAGCGGCATGCTGCAGGGGATGCTGGACTACTTCCTGCAACAGAACGGCTTCGAGAAGGGACACCGACACGAGCTGCTGCTGAAGCTGGGACGGACGGCAAGATGTAAAAACCTTTCGCCACAGGAGCTGGAAGAGCTGAAAAAGCTTGTTACGGGGAAATTGGGAAGTACGACACTTTCGGAGTCAGAAATTCGGAAATGCTTATCGGACGGATACAGCTATCTGAGCAGGAAATCGGAGGAAAACGTGTCCGGAAAAAATAAGCTCAACGCTCACGACCGCCACTATGGACCCCCTGTCGAAGCGGACGATCGGGACGCAGAACTGGATTTGTCAGAAAATAATGAAAGGCTGAGAGGGGCGTTACCCTACTTCGACGACGCCATTTTCGACGGCCTGCCGCAGCTGCTGAAGGAGGGGCTGACGGTGGCCATGGACCGGCGGGAGAGGGACATGGTGCTGATGGCGATGCTGACTCACCTGAGCGCCTGCCTGCCGGACGTGCACTTCCACTACGACCGCCACGACATGCGTCCGCACCTGTATTTTGCCGTCGTGGCACCGGCAGCTACGGGAAAAGGCATCGTGACGCAGGTGTCCTACCTGTCGCACCCGCTGCACGACTACTACCTGGCCCGCGGCGAGGAGGAACAGGCGGCCTACGAGGCCCGGCTGCAACAGTGGAACGAGGACTTCAGCGAGCGCATGCGCAAGGGACGCAAGGGCGAGAAGACGGAACCGAAGCCCAAGGAGCCGGAACGCATCTATTTCCAGATATCGCCCAACACGTCGAAGTCCATGCTCTACCGCCAGCTGTGGGCCAACCGCGAGGTGTCCGGCGTGCTGCATACGTCGGAAATAGACGCGCTGTCGGCCGCCATCGGGCAGGACTACGGCAAGCAGGACGACGTGCTGCGCGCCTGCTTCCACCACGAACCCATCAGCTCGTCGTTCAAGGTGGACGGCAAGCCGGTGTTCGTGCCCTATCCGATGCTGGCGCTGTGTATGACGGGTACGCCGATGCAATTTCTGTCGCTGGTGCACAACACGGAGGACGGACTCTTCAGCCGACTGGCGGCCTACCAGGTGCAGCCGCAATACGTGTGGCGCGACGCCAGTGCGGAGGGGCAGGTGCAGAACCTGCGGACGCACTTCCGCGAACTGGGCAAGCGGGTGCTGAAGATGCACGAGATGATGAAGGGACGGCGTACGGACGTGGAGCTGACGCGGGAGCAGTGGCGCCGCCACTCGACTTTCTTCAGCCGCAAGTTGCAGGAGGTGGTGGCCGAAGGGGGCGAACGCATGGCGTCGTCGGTGATGCGCATGGGGCTGATAGCGGCACGCATCGCGGCGGTGCTGACGGCCCTGCGCAAGGGGGAGGACGAGCTGTGGGCGATGTCGACGCGCTACTGTTCGGACGAGGACCTGGACGCATCGCTGGCCATCGCGGCGGTGTTGCTGGAACATGCCTTGCTGCTGAGCTCGTCCATCCCTGCCTACGAGAGGCGGGTGCGTCCGTTGCAGCCCTTCGCCCGCCTGCTGCCGGTGCTGGAGAAGCTGCCCGGGACGTTCACCTACAGGGAGCTGATGGAGGAGGCGCAGCGGCAGGAACTGCCGGAATCGAGCGTGCGAAGGATTTTGAAAAGAATGACGGAACGAGGCGTGCTGAAACACGAAGGAAAAGTCTATAAACGGCTCTAGAGGCCATTTCGCTCGACAAGGCGTCCAAGGGGTAAACGTGAGCGTTGAGCTTAAAAAATGTTGAGGTTTGGACGGCTGAAGCGGAGGTCTGGAGGGATAGAGTGGAGGACTGGGACGCTAGTCCAGCAACACGAACGGCGCCCAGTAATAGGGCTGCGGATACTGTTTTCTCACTTCCCGGACGGCCTGCTCCAGCGCCTCGCGCACGGGTTTTCCTTCCAGCCAGTAGCGGTAGAACTCGGACATGAGCAGGGAGGTGGAGCGGTCGTTGACGCTCCACAGGCTGACGAGCAGCGACTCGACACCGGCCTGCTTGAAGCCACGCGGCAAGCCGTAGACGCCTTCGAAGCTGTAGTTGCCCAGGGCCGTCTCGCAGGCGGAGAGCACCACGAGGCGCGTCCCGTGGAGGTCGAAACGGGCCACTTCGTCGGCCGTCAGGATGCCGTCGTTCTCGTCGTGGCCTTCCGCTCCACACCAGGCGGCTTCGGCGCCTGCCAGTGCGATGCCCGCACGACGCATGGAGTTGGTCATGTTCTGCATCCGCTGGCGGTAGTAGGGGATGCGGGAGGCGTCGCGGTCGTCGGCCACGAAAAATCCGTGGGTGGCCAGGTGGATGATTTCGGGCTTGCGGGCGGCCAGCTCCTTGAAGGCGGCTTCGGTGGCCGACGCGCCTTTGCGGACGGTGAGGTCGGCGGAGGAGAGGCGGTGTTCCGTCAGTTTGCGTTCGATGTTGGCCAGTTCGTCGCCCGTGAAAGGCAGGTACTTGAAATGTTCGCGGCTGACGCCCCGGTTGTCGAAGTCGTCGAGGGCGAGGTCGTCGTCCGCTCCCCGGGCTTCGTCCGCACGTCCGCTGTCGGCCAGTAGCTGCTGGCGGGGCGAGTAGTAGATGTCGCCCATGAGCAGGGCCGAGCGGGGTGTCTGTCCGGCTTCACGGGGCTTCAGCAGGGCGGCCGTGGTGGTGAGCTGGCGCAGGCGGTACTTGTCTGTCAGGTAGCTGCCGTCGGGCGTGGCGAAGGCGGCGAACGAGAGGTTGTTCAGGATGCCCGGCGTGGTGAAATAGACCGTCCTGACGCCCTGGAGGCAGGGCTCCAGAGGTGCCCACAGCATGCCGTAGAGGTCGACGGCCTGTTCGTTGTAGAGCTTGACGGCCAGTCGGGCCGAGGTGTTGGCGTCCAGTGCCTTGAGGCGGGTCACCAGGGTGTCGCTCTCCACCAGCCGAACCGGGCGGGGAGACGGGCTGTCCGGCCTGACGACCAGTGCCATGACGTGCTTGCCGGCGTACACGAACTCGATGGCGGCTTCGTCGGGGGCCAGCTTCTGCCGTATTTCGTCCCAGCTGACATGCAGGGCGTAGCGTTTCCGGTAGGGTTCGGAGGCCTCGATGATCTGCTGTTCCAGCACGTTGGCGGCGTAGGCCAGGCGGCTTTGTTCGGTTGCGGCTTGGGTGTCCTGCAGGTTTTCGTAGGCCTTCATCGGGATGCTGCGCTGACGGATACGCAGGCGGTCGAGGCTGTCCAGCGCTGCCACGAGGAGGCTGTCGCCCGACTGGCGTATGTCCTGACGGGTCTGTCGCTGGGAGCGCAGTTGCATGCCGGTGCGGTAGAGCACAGCGTCGTAGGCTTCTGCTGCCAGGGTGTCGGGCATCGCTTCGAGCAGGGTAGTGAGCCAGAATGCCGGGTCCATATAGGTTTCCATGAAGTTGTTCTGCTCGTTTTCGGTCATCAGCTGGAAATTACCGTCCATGATCCGGCGGATGGAGGTGTAAAAGCTGCGTGCGTGGGGGAGCGCCTTTGCGAACTGCCCCTGCTGGTAATAGAGGCCGCACAGACGGCTTTCCAGGGCGGTGTGGTCGGCGGGAGCAATCTGTTCCAGCTGGAGAAGCTGCTTCTCTGCTTCGAGATAGGCTTCCAACGCCTGAGTGGGCTGCTGCTGTCCGTTATAGAAGTCGCCCAGGGCAATCCAGGCGTAAAAAGCCTTCTGAGGCTGATTCTTTTGCAGTTCTACATATTGTTTCAGGTAGTGGAGTGCCTGTTCGGGGGCGGGTACCAGGGTCTGGTAATACTGTCCTATCCGGTAGATGAGGCCGATATATCCTTGGTTTGACCGATAGGTAGGGTCGTAGACGGGAAAGTCTTTTTCGAGTTGCTTGATGATGGTTTCTGTCTGTTGCCGGTAGTTGTCCAGCATTTCCCGGTTCTGTTGCCAAGACTTTTTCTGTTCGGCTGTCAGCCGGCTCATGTCTATCTGTTTCTCCAGCATTTTCATATTCAGCAGGTAGTCCACGAACATGTTGACCATTTCTGTTCCGTAGCGCATCAGGAACTGCGGGTCGTTGCCGCTTTGGGCATGCAGCTTGACCGTAATCTGCAGGATAGGCATCATGAGGGACAATATTTGTTCGAAGTCCTGACCGTTTTCATTGGCTATCAGGTAGTAGGATCGCCACAGGAAATCCAGAATGTCTGTCGTATAGTAGGTGATGCGGTCGGGATTGTAGTCTTGTAGTTGTTGGCTGATGAGGCGTTTGGCTTCGACCATCTGATTCAGATTGTTGTAGAGGATTTCGTTTTTCAGAGCTGACATGGACAGGTAATGTGGATCTGCTACGTTGCCCCAGGTTTGCCATTGGTTCAGGGTGATGCCACGGTCGAGCATGTCCACGGCTTCCTGGTAGCGTCCCTTCTCCATCAGGTAATCGGCTGCCAGTTCAAAGTTATAGGTGTTGAAATTCAAGGAGTCTTCGATGGCTGTAAGCATTCGGGCGGCCTTTGCATAGCTGTCGGCTCTTTCCGTCTCGCTGCCTCCGGTTTTTCCCAGCAGGTTGGTGTAAATCAATAACTGCCAGCAGATTCGGCTCTCTGCTTCATGGTCTGTGTTTCCGATCAGCTGCCGGCATAGCTTGAGAGCCTGCGGATAATCTCCTACGGTGTAGAGGTAATCGAGGTAGGTATTCCGGGCTTCCGTACAGTCTACTCCTGCTGCCTGCATCCGGGCGATGAGGTCGGGATACAGGTCGCGTGCTTTCTGTAGGTCGACGTAGGCGGTAAAAGTAGCCAGGTCCAGCTCCTCACCAAAGGCGATGGGGGAAGAGGCTCCGTAGCGGGCTTTCGCGTCGGCGCATACGTAACCTTGCATTTCCAGTGCCATCCGGTTGTTTGACGTACCTTTGTGACAATCTTGTACGATGGCTCTGCCCAGCGTGATGGACAGCATGCTGCTGTCGTGATGGGTGCGGTAGAGCGTATAGACTTGTGTCATCCGTTCGGTGGACCGTTCCGGGAAACGGTCCTTTAGCGAAGAATAGGTGCAATATTGTAAGTAGGCTTTCTTCAGTGGTTGGGTTGCGTAGCGTCGGTCTAGCAGGTTGTCGAAATAGTTCAGGATACTTTCAGCTTCGGCAAGCCCGCTGGTGCCTGCAAAGGCTGCCAGAAATCCCATCAAATTGACGAAATGGTAATTGTCTTCTCCCCAGTATAGCTTCAACTTTTCTATCAGGGAGGAACAATCGGCTGCATCCGGATTGGGGATTCCCATCATTTGTCTGCATGCCCAAGTTTCTGTACGGATTAGCAGCTGCTTTGCAGATCCTTCGGGATGATAGGCGTTCAGGTAGTCGCGTATGAGCAGGCAATACTGTAACGTATTTTCGTCTGCAATTGACTTGTTGGCAATAAAAATGATATAAGATCGTTGTAGGTCGATGACTTCGGGATGACCGTCAGGATATAGACGGCTGTATATTTGGTAGGCTTGATAAAAGTAAAAGTCGGCGTTGCTTAAAACTCCGTTGCTCAAGGTGTTGTATCCGGTACTGTCCTGCCAGCCAAACTGATTTTGTGCCCGGTTGGCTTCCACCCGATGGCTCAGGATGGACTTGGCTTCTGCCAGCAGGTAGTAGAGGAAGGCCCGGGTGTGGTCGACGGTTTCCGACTGGACGGGGTAGAGGGTGAGGACTTCCTGCTCCGTCTCGAGCAGCTCGGGATAGGTTTCGGGATCTTCGACGAACCGGTCCCACAGACGGTTGGTAAACTGGGTCAGCCTGGCCGCACAGAGGAGGGACAGCCTTTCGCGGTCGGTCCCGGTGGTGGTGGGTTGTTGCAGGTCTTTGATCAGCTGGTCTACCTGGGCGGTGACGTCCTGCGTCGTGCTCAGCTGGATGGAAAGGAGGAGGCGGCACCATGCGGTGGTCAGGTGGAGGCTGCCCAACTGTTCGCCGGATGCCCGGGTGAGTGCCTGGAGAGCCCGGGTGCCTGCTTCGGAACACGGATCGCTTTTTCCGCTGTCCAGCCAGTCGGCATAAGCCTGTAGCTCGGGGACCTTTTGGGCGGCTGCCCGCAGCAGGGTTTTGACTTCCGGTTCGCGCTGTCCGTCGTAGATGGCCCAGAGGGTTGTTCTGAACAGTGTTTCCGTGTCCATACCTTCCGGACGGGGATAGTGTTCCGCCATCCAGGCCCGATATTCGTTGATGAGTTCATCGGCCGACTGGGCTTTCGCTTCCGTATTGTTTACCAGCAACAGGAAGAGCAACAGTGCGCAACAGATCCACTGTGTTTTGATTCTCAACATGGTCCCTCCTTTTTTCTCTTGGGACAAATGTAGAGATTTTTGTTTTAAAAATGAAAATAGAAGTGTACTTTTTCCCTATTTCCCATTCTCCATTATCAATTCTCCATTTTCAATTGTCTCAAGGCTCTCCCAGCGCTTCTACAATGAGGCGGACCTGGGCCGGGGTGAAGACGCGGGAATGGGACGTGAGACCGGTGGCGGCCAGGCGTGTACCCAGGGTGGGATGATGGTTGATCCATCGCAACAGTTTCCGCCAGGCTCCCTGGGCGGAGAGTTCGGGGGAGTAGAGTAGGGCCAGTTCGGTGCGCCCGTATGTCTTTATCTTAAAGGTTTCCATACGTCAAATTTACACCTTTTCTATCAGATTTCCAAAGGTTTAAACGAAAATAACGGTACAAAAGCGTAGGGAGGTGGAGAGAAGGGGAAACGGGTGGAAGGAGGGGGCGTATCTTTGTGGTAACAAATTTCCAATTATCAATTAACAATTAACAATTAACAAAATGATTCGTTACAAAAAGTATCAAGTGACTGGAGAGAACAGTCCGCTGAAGGGGTTGTGGTATGCACGCCCCGTGATCGAGGAAACGCTGGACATCGACGCCTTGTCCAAGCACATGTCGAAACACAACACGCCGTTTTCGCCCGGTGTGATCAAGGGAGTATTGGCGGATATGGTGAGCTGTATCAAGGAGCTGATTCTGGACAGCAAGAACGTGAAGCTGGACGACCTGGCCATCTTCTCGGTGGGCATCGTCAGCGACCACGGGGCTCCGAGTGCCGCCGAGTTCAAGGTGAGCGAAAACGTGAAGGGACTGAAGCTGCGGGCACGTGCCACGGGCGAGCTGAGCAACGCGAAACTCAACCTGGAGGGTACGCTCCGCGAGTTGTCCGAGTATGTGGTAGACGGCGAGACGGCCGGAACAGGCGGTACGACGCCGGGAGGCAGTGACAACGAGGACGAGGAAGGAGGAAGTCCGCTGTAATCATGGAGAATGGAGAATTGAAAATGGATAATTAGCCTGTCCGCAGGTCATTGTCAGTTTTCAATTCTCAATTATCCATTCTCATTTTTCAATTATCCATTCTTAATTATCCATTATCAACGTGAGCGAAACAACAACGAAAAAGAAAAACGTGTGGAGCCTTGTGCTCAAGATTATTGTGACCGTGGCGACAGCCCTGGCCGGTGTGTTTGGTGTAGCGTCGTGTATGTCGTGATGAGGACGATTACGCTGATTATTCTCCATTGCTCTGCCACCCGTGAGGGGCAGAGCTTTGGCTTTGAGGACTGTCGCAGGGACCACATCCGTCACCGGGGATTCCGGGACATCGGGTATCACTACTACATCACGCGCGACGGGACCGTCCACCGGGGGCGTCCGCTGGAGCAGGTAGGGGCGCACTGCCGCAACCACAACCGTCACAGCATCGGCATCTGCTACGAAGGCGGGCTGGACGCGGAGGGCCGTGCAAAGGACACGCGGACGGAGGCGCAGAAGGTCAGTCTGTCGGCCCTGGTCGGGGAGCTGAAGGAGCGGTTTCCGCAGGCGCTGGTCGTAGGCCATCGGGAGCTGGATCCGGGGAAGGAGTGCCCTTGTTTTGAGGTGAATAAATTGAGGAAATGTTTGGAATTTTATAAGAATGATTTATCTTTGCAGAAAGTAAAAACCTGTAAAACTTAAATCGTTATGAAACATGTGTTATGTCTGTGTGCAGTGGCTGCATTATTGCTGGGCTGTACGGCAAAATCGGGTAAGTTCCAGCGCCCGGAGGAACTGAAGTTTACGGCTGTTCAAGGGTATGGCCTGGTCGGTGACGTGAGAAGCGTCGAATATGAGGATTATACCATTAATTTTGACACCATTGGGAACCTAACAAGCGTGGTTTGGAAGGATGGTGGGAGTAACATGTATGAGTATGAGAGTCCGACCCGCTATAAGATAAACGGCATCGGTCCTTTTCAGATCAGCTGTGAGGACAATCTCCGCAGGGAGGAAGACGAACAGGGTATTGAACTTCCTTTTGAATATGAATTTGATAATCAGGGAAGGGTCATACGATATGCTTATCAGGAATATATGTCGAGAGTGACAGAAGTATATACGTACGAAGGAAAAGAAAACGGACCGGTAACTATGTCCAAGGAGTATGGATATGAAACGGGAATGGAGAAACAGGAAAATGTTTATACGTACCGTGAATGGGATGAGCAAGGTAATTGGATCCAAAGAGACGTAGAGCGTAAGACTACAAGCACATTATACAACGAGGGAGGGGAAGGAGAGAACAAGACAGTGGTGGAAACGGAACATTTGACGGAAAAGAGGGTAATCAGTTATTATTGATGATAGAATGTAAAAAACAGGTACGGATGAATCATTGCGGAGCGGCTGCATGAGAAAATAAATGTCATCTGTACCTGAAAAAATGATTTGTAAAGTATATAAATTTTAATTCTGCTCTCTGTATTGAGGAGGAGCGAATCGGAGATTATCTGCTTCGGTTTGCTCCTCTTTTTCTTTTTCGGGATCATGACCACAATAGGGACAAACTTTCCAGGAAGAATCTAACGGCTTGCCACACTGGGGACAGGTTCGTGTCGGATTGGGAGAAGATATTTCTTGGGATTCGGTTGGCGGGGTCGCTTCTTCTGCTGCTATTTGGGCAAGCTGTCGCTTACGCGTCAGGGCTACGATGATCCATGCGTAGGGTATGAAAGGAAAATGGAGGAGTGAAATCATAAACAAGGGGATTTCAATAATGGTGGATAATAACATGATATAAGGTGCGACTTTACTTCCCATTGGGATATAAAATAGAAGCATTTTGAAAACGATCATCCAGACTATGAGTATAAAAAGAATCCAGGTTAATATCTTCAGATATCTCTTATAAGTCTTATAGTAGTTTAAGCCAATACTGGTCCATGCAGCAAAAACTGATAGGATGGAAACCAGCATCGACAGATAGAATCCAAAACCCAGTATATCGTTGACATCTATATTGTGCTTGATAATAAAAGAAAGGAGAGCTATGCAAAGCAGGAGAGGTGGCAGATTGAGATAGAAAGCAACGCGTGGCGCTTTAGGTCCCCACTGGAAAATGGTGTTGAAGAAGGTTAGAATAGGTGTAAGATAGATTGCTATAATTAAGACGGTTATCTTTGTGTCTTGGGCACTCATGTGCATTGTAAAGTCTGAAGACATCTCAGAAATTCTGTTCAGTAGTTTACCGGATTGGACAATTGCTTCCAGATAGGATATAGACTGGGTGGTGTCAAAGAAAGAAACTGTGATCCACGGTAACAGATAGGAAATCAGGATGAGAGTAGTGAGAACTCCCTGAACGATGGAGATGGAAGATGTTTTTGTTTTCATAATATTGATAATAGTATTAGATGTAATGCTGCAAAAATAGTCAAAAAAATGAAATATCAAAATAGGAATAGTTATATATTCTGTTTTTATTTTGGAATGGTTTGTTACGCTTCGAATAATTCAGAATGTATATTGGATTTTGAGGTGTATTTGATTAACAGATGAATGGAACTCTTTTATATGATAATCTGGTAATTTAAGGATGAAAAAATCAAGATATGCGTTGAATTTCTGTAAAAATCGGATTATATTTGCAACACGTAGGGTATGAAAACTCTTGGAACTCTTTTACAGAGCTTAATCTGTGAAAGTCAGAACAAGAGGATGACCTTGCATGCAAAATTGGGATAATCTTATAATTCAGTCATTATGAAATACGCATTGTTTTTTTTATTCAGTTTATGCGCGTGCTTACAGGGAAGTGCACAGCAGGTAGAGTTCAAGACATTTATTTATACAAGCAATGACCTGGGGGAAGAAATAGCCAGGCATAGTGAATTGGTGAACAGAAAGGACAGAGGGTATCTGGGAGATTTGTTCAATGCAAGTAAAGAATCGTTGAAAGGAATCGCTTCGGGATATGTGACATCTTTTATCGATCTGGGCGTAAATGCCATCGGCAGTCTGCTGACCCGGAACGCACGGCTGAAGGAAGAGTGGGAAGAAACGGTGAAAGCCGAAAATATATACAAAACAAAGATCAGCACGGTGTCTGAAATCAATGATTTCTATAAGGAAGCTTCGTTCGAAGGGGCGATGGACCCGAAAGGCATGCGCTTTGACGGTATCGGTTGCCTGAGGCTGGAGGATAACGATACGGTCTTCTACCTGTCGTGCCATATCGACCGGAGTAAGATTGACCGGATTGTGAAGCATTCGAAATTTGAACTGGTGCTGGATACGCTGATCGTGAGTCCGACTCATTCGAACCTGCCCAACACGTATCTGGATCTGCCATATTCCTTTGCCGAACGCGACAACTTTACCTTGTCGATGAATATCAAGCTGATATCATCGTGGATGAATGAAATCGTACAACTGCAGAAGAACCAGGAACTGGGCGCATTTGTGCTGAACGTGCCGGTAGATCCGGAGGAACTGGATGAGAAGGGCTTCCTGAGGTATGTGCGGAATCGGGATGAGGAACCGGTCTACAAGATTGTGGGAGAGAGTTTTATCGTGCCACGTTCGTACATGGGGTATCGCGACAAAGACGACAATTATAAGAATATCTGGGGAACCGGCGAATACAAACTGGAAATCGAACTGAAGGAGACATGCGACGTGACCGAACAGTATCGGGAAAACTGGAAGAAGGACCGGAAACGCCGCAAGAAACTGATGGAGAAGGAAAGTATCTGGGAAAACGGCTGGCAGACGATTTCCAACCAACGCTGGGACGAACTGGCACAGTCGTGGGTAATCACTACCCTGCAGGCACCGGCCGGAATTATCACCAAGGACGTGATTGACAAGCTGGGACTGGCACCGGAATGACGGATCGGAAAAAAGATAAGCTATGAAAAGAACCGCCTTGCAATGGATAATGGTAGCCGTCCTGCTTGTACTGGGGCAGGCGGTGCAGGCACAATCGGCCTACGACTGGATAGAAACCCATCGGAAGTGGATGAGCGAGCACTATCCGAAAGGGGAAGAACTGAGTAAGGAAGCGCTGCTGAAAGAAGCGGCTTTTGCCGTGCTGGACGGCCTGCGAGAACCGGAAGCCAAGGCTTTGTTGCGGGTGGCAGAGAAGTGGGTACCACAACTGGGAGCTTACCTGGACTGGCTGGAGAGCGGACAGGTAGACGAAAAGTATGCTATCTTACTGGGTACGTTGAAGGGGGTAGCCGATGCGGCGGAAGAGCAGCTGGGGCGGGAACACGTAGTGACCGGCTGGTGCAGATATTTGTATCTCAGCCAGCTGGTGAATATGGAAGACGTAGTGAAACCGACGGACGAACTGATCGGGATGTTGCAACAGGCCGTGAAGCAGAAGCCGGACCGTGAGACGAAGGCTTTGCTCTGCATCGTGAAATTGTCCCAGTTTACCAATAGGATGCGTAATAATCTGGTGGACGATCCGCGTGATTACGAGGACGTGTTGCGTACAGAACAGGAAGCGCTGGCCCTGTATCCGGCAGATGACAAGACGGTGGACCATACGCGGGCATTTCTTTATTTTACATTGGCTCAGGTGAAATCGTCCATGTCGCAGGTGGACGAACTGAAGCTGGCACAAGAACGTGTGGGAGGTATAGAGAATACTCCCTACAAGTCTCTGGCGAACGGAACGATAAGTAATGTGGGCTTCTATTTTGAAAAGGCTGTCTTGCTGTACAGGCAGCTTTATTCGGAGGGGCATCCGGAACTCGTCATGATACGCAGGTGTCAATTGAATTTTGAGATAAACAGTCAGTTGTTGAATGAGGAGCTGGAGGAGGCGTGTCGGACAACCAAACTGTATGCGGATACTTATTATTCTTCGGAATCGTCTGAGAGCCTGTTGGTGCGGTTAGATTGGTGGATGGCCCGGTGGAGAAATGGCATGAAGAACCACGATGCCATTTTCTGTTCGCAGATGGTTGAGGGATTCAAGCGGTATCTGGGAGAGGATAATTCGTATTACTTCAATATGCTGACGAATGTTGTTCTGATTGCGGTGTATGATTATCCGTTCGGAGCGGACCGACTGCTGGATGAATGGGACCAGACGATGGAACGGATTTATTCCGGCCAGCCCTTGAAAAAAGCCTATATGCTGTATTGGCTGTATTCTTCGGTTAGAGATCGGCAGCCGGAAAAAGCGGCAGGCAAGCTGGAACAAGCTTATGCCCTATATAGGGAATACCACAACCCCAGTGGATTGTCATTGGCATTGGGAAGACTGATTGTCTGGGACTGTTATTCGGTAGTAGGTAACATGAAACAGGCTATAGAAATGCAGGCGTATGTCTGTTCGGACGCTCAGGGATATTATGGGAAGGAGTCGCCTGTCAGCTTGAATGAAGAACTGTTCCAGTTGATCGTATGTCAGAATGACGTAGAGAAAGAAGAACAGGTGCGGGCTGCCTATCCGCAGTTGATCGAACGGATTAGAAAGTACGGAGTGAATTATCAGATTGCCATGATGAATTATGCGGAGTACTTGTTTGGCATTCGGGATTACAGGTTGGCGGAAAAGCAGTATACGCAATTGGTGGAGAACGCTACGGAGGAGGATCCTTGTGCCCAACGGGCCAATTTCCTGTTGAGACTGGCCTATATCCGGGAGTTGATGAACAAAGATAGCAGGGACTGTGACCGCCTCTTTGAGGAGGGAAAGAAATTGCTGGCTCGGGGAAAAGAAGAACCGGATGTCTGGATAGAGAATTATCAGACGGCTGCTCAGTACCTGATCGAAAGGGGACGGTATCAGGAAGCGGTCACTATACTGGATGAAGGCATCGGTCTGTGTCTGGAGCGGAATGGGGATAATATATACGACACCCGGTATTTGGAAATGATTTCCTTGAAAACACATGTTATGTATAATGGCTTGAATCAAATGGTTGAGGCCAAGCAGTTGATGGTGGAGCAAATGGAAAAAATGTTCCGGAATAAAGAGACGGTTGGATCCCTTACGCTATTGAATTATTTGTGGGAATGCTATTATTTGGTAAAGGGAGAAAATGCTTACAACATGGTACAGAGAAACGAGTTCCTGATGCCTCTTTTGCAGGTATCTCAGATGCTATATGCACAGAATGGACAGGATCCTTTGTTCATGATGAATTATGTCACTCCATTGTTGATTGAATTTCTTGATATAGCAACGCAGTCCATGGTATGGACAAAGAATATGGACGTGGATGCTTTGCATGAAAATGATAGAGCTGTGTATGAAAAACAAATGAAGTACCTGAAAGGGATGTTTCCCAATGTGAAGGAGATATTCGGGCAATTGGAACAGATTTTTAGGGAACAGGATAAGAATTTCAGTAAGAACGTTACTTACAGAAATCTGGTGAGATCTCAGATTTTGTATTATCAGCATATGGAATACAACGAAGCGGAGAGAGACCGTTGCCTATTGGCATACCGGGAATTGGTGGAGCAACAGGAAACGGATGATTGGGATGCCTGGTTTGACTTAGGGGACTTGTATTGGGGAATGGACAAGAAACAGGAGGCAGTTCCTTTCTATGAAAAGGCGTATGAACAGTTGACTTCTTCGCCCAGAGTAACTGTGAATGATAAATTGAAAGGAATTGTGAGACTCTGTAACACGTATGTGGAAGAGCGGAAATGGAAAGAAATGGTGGCACCGGCTCGGGCTTTTTATGCCAACGTGAAGGAGATGATGGACGGGAATTTCCAGCTGATGACAGAGAGCGAACAGAACAATTTCATGAATACTTATCAGGATCCGGCCATGTGGTTGACCTGTCTGTTGGAGCAGATGCCGGAAGAGTTGGCAGCGGAAGTATATGACGCCGTGCTGTATAGGACGGGAATGCAGCTGCGTTCGCAACGGCAAACGCGTATGGCCATCTTGGCTTCGAAGGACACGGCACTGATCCGGCTGGTAGAGCAGATGAACCGGCTGCAGCTGGAACGGAAGAATTTCAAGGTGGACTACGGAGTCTTGGGACTTGCATTCAATGAACAGATGCAGAGTATCGGAAAGTTGACTTACGAGATAGACGCATTGGAGCGTCAACTCATCGAACGGTCCGAGCCTTATCGCAGGCGATATGCAACGGAGGCCAGCTGGCACCAGATCAGGGAGAAACTGAAGAACGACGAGGCGGCCATTGAATTTGTCTTTTCGCGGGAATACATCATGGCGCTTGTCCTGAAGAAGAACAGCCGGAAACCGATTCCTGTACGGTTGGGGAAAAACGAAGAACTGATGAAGGGGTTGCAGGCATTGGATGCCAAGACGTCGGCACGGATGGCTGTCAAGCTGTATAACGAACGGGCATTGGACTTGTATGCCTTGCTGTGGGCGCCGTTGGAGCCGTATCTGAAGGGAGTCAGAACGGTGTACTATGCTACGCCGGGAATCCTGAACAACCTGTCGTTTGCTGCTTTTGCCACACCGGACGGGGGATACTTGATCGACAAGTATGATTTGTGTCCGCTGACGACGACTGCCATGCTGCTGAGACCCCAAAGCGAAGAACGGCCGCAGAGTGCACTGTTGATGGGAAATATCTTCTATTCGGAGAAACAGCGGTTGCTGGCAGGGACGACGAATGCAGAACAGGTGAGGGGAACAGTAGACGATTTCGGTATCGATGATTTTGAGGAGCGGGGAGTGAGCAAGGATCACTTCAAGTATCTGCCCTTTACGAACCGGGAGGTGGAAGACATAACGGCCGAATTGGGACGGAACAACTGGAACATGGAAGACATCACCGTAAAGAAAGGAATGGAGGCTAGCGAACAGGCATTGAAGGAACTTGCAGCAACCGGCCCGGCGGTAATCCACCTGGCTACACACGGATTTTTTGTGGCAAACCGCAAGCAGGCACTGGATATTCCTTTCTTCCAGAACCGGGAACCGGATTATGCGATGTACCGGGCCGGAGTGGCGCTGGCCAATGCGGAAACAGCCTGGTGTGGAAAGGGAACGGATACCGGAGAAAATGACGGGATTCTGACTGCTGACGAGGTTTCCAGACTGAATCTGCAACATACGCAGCTGGTGGTGCTTTCGGCCTGTGAGACGGCACTGGGGAACTATTCGTATGAGGGTGTGTTCGGTTTGCCGCGTGGGTTCAAGCAAGCTGGCGTTCGGTCGCTGCTAGTGAGTCTGTGGAGTGTCAACGATCATTCTACCTCGTTGCTGATGTCGGCTTTCTACCGCTACTGGTTGGAAGGCCTTTCGAAACGGGAGGCTTTGCGGAAGGCGACAGACGAAGTGCGGAAGGTATATCCGCAGCCTTTCTACTGGGCGCCGTTCGTCTTGCTGGACGCGAATTGATGTATAAAGATAGCTAACAATGATAAACATGAAAAAAAGATGGATCGTATGTCTGCTGGTTGGATTATCCATCTCGGCAGGGGCACAGCAGGCCGGAATGTCCGGACCGATGGCGGACTATCGGAACGGTTGCCTGAAAATGCTGGAGGCCATGGAGGAAAAGGATAAATATGATCTGTATGAAGCCAAGGAATGGTTCGGACGGGTCAAGGTGAGTACCTGGCAGGATGTGGTGGCTGCAGATACAGGGGTGAAAGAGGCGGACAAGGTGCCGGAAGTGTACTTTGATGCAGAATTTGCCGACTCGCTGCTGCGCCATAACTTTGATTTTGTGCCGCTGGACGAAATCAGCCTGATGAGAGAAGTGGATGGTGTGGGGGATGCTGATTTGCTGGTGATGAACAAGGCGGTGCCGGCTCACGGAACACTGGAGTTCAAGGCAATGGGGAGCGGACAGTGCCAGCTGATGTTGCTTTCGGCCCAGGGAGCCGGACTGACACTGACGGTGGTAGAAACGGCTACCGGAAAAGAATATGCAGGAAAAGCGGAACCGGACGGTAGAGTAGCCTGGGTAGAATGGAATATGGGAGAAGAAGAAGGTGTCTTTCTGTTCCGGATTGAAAACAGGGCAGATCGGAAAGCTTCCTTTGTAGTTGCAGTAAATTGAGAAGGGTTTCTATGTGTAAATGGTGGTGGATAGGATTGTTGTGTTCGGTGCAGCTTCAGGCACAAAGCTGGATTGCGGATTTCAGGCAGGCGGACGAGGCACGGGCTAATGGCTTGTACAAGGAAGCTGTGGCACTCTATTCGCGTGTGATAGCTGCTACACCCGATCCGACGGCACGGATGGACTGTCTGAACAGCCGTGCGGGCTGTTATAAGCAACTGGCTGATTACAGGCAGGCTTTGGCTGACTATGGACAGGCGGAAGCATTGGCGGATACACCGGAGCTGAAAAATAGAATCCTGTTTAATAAGACTGGGGTGCTTTTGCAGACCGGACGTTATGAAGAAGTGGTGGATCTACTGGCCGGTATGGAATTTGCGGAGGAACAGCAGGAGGGGAAGCGGCTTGCCAACCTGGCTGTGGCCTATGCTTATATGGGCGACTGGGAACAGGGCATCCGACTATTGGAACAGGTGCCGGAGGACAGATGCGGGAAGGAAACACAGGCTACGCTGCTGCAGAACAAAGGGTTTATCAAGTGGGAAATGCATGACTACCGGGGGGCTTACGAGGACTTGAAAAAGGCTTCGCTTGCACTACAAGGAGAACGTTATTACCTGACATTGGCCAATCTGGCAGTTGTTGAAGCGGAGCTAAAGCTTTATGAAGAGGCTTTGTGCCATATTGATTCGGTACTGGCGTGGCAGGGCGGACAACCGTCTATCGGTACCGAACATCCGGACTATATCATCTCGCTGCGGAAGAAAGCGGAGATTTTGCTAAAGAAGGGAGAACGGGAGGAAGCGTTACGTCTGTTTCGCACGTTCTATAAAGCGGAACTGGACTATGTGAAGCGGAATTTTGTCGGGATGACCGAGCAGAACCGGCTGGACTTCTGGAAAAAGGAGAAACCGCTGCTATCGGAAATTTTTTCCTTGGGAGAGGCTTGTCCGGAATTCTTGTATGACGTGGCGTTGTTGCGAAGGCACATTGCTTTGCTGGACAGGAAAGCGGTTGCGGACAGAAAGTCGTTGGATGAGTTTTGCAGGATAGACTCCCGCCAGGTACGAAAGGCTTTGCGGCCGAAAGAAGTAGCGGTGGAGTTTGCCTGCTATAAAGATCTGTTGTCGGCAGACACGATGTATATTGCATTGGTGGCCAGCCGGGATCGGGTGCGGCATGTAGCGCTTGGAACCCGCAAGGATTTGCACGGCCATCGGGTAGGGAAAGTGACACTGGACGAGGCGGTTTGTGCCGGAGCCCGTTATGTGGATCAGATTTATGAAGATACGGTGTTGGCCAAAAAAATCTGGCAGCCGATTGTGAAGCTTTTGCCTGCAGGGACTCAAACCCTTTATTTTGCTCCCGATGGGTTGTTTCAGATGTTGGGCATCGAATATCTGGTATCTGAGGACTTGAAGGGATTGGAGATGCGCAGACTGTCTTCGACGGCGCAGATTGTGCCCCGGCAAGTAGGGCCGGGAAAGAAAAACGGTGCGGAAGGTGTTCTGGTTGTGGGAGGACTGGCTTATAATGAATGTCTGCCGGAGCCGGATACGGTATCCGTATCTAACAGGATTGCGTATGACTACGTGATACGAAACTACGGTCGGCCTATGAACTTCGCTTATCTGAAAGGAGCTGGAATGGAGGCTGACAGCATTTCTGCTATATTGAAGACGGAAAGCATCGTAACAGCGGACGAAGCATGGTTGAAGTATCGATTGGGAGAAAGCCGTATTGCGCATCTGGCCACGCATGGGTATAGTCTGAAGGTGTCTTTGGACGAGCCGCTTTATTTTATGCGCGACAGCATACAGGAAGATCAGTCGTTGCTGGCAAGTGGGATTGCGTTGACAGGAGCCAACGTAGCGGGAAAAATGGAGCGGGCAGAAGACGGTTTGCTGTCGGCGAGAGAATTGTGTGACATGGACCTTACCGGTACGGAACTGGTGGTATTGTCGGCTTGTCAGACGGCACAAGGAGTGGTGTCGGATGAAGGTCCGGCAGGACTGGTGCGCGGATTGAAACGGGCCGGAGTGAAGACGGTCATTGCGACGTTGTGGTCGGTAGACGACAAGGCAACGGCACTGTTCATGAAGGCACTTTATGAAAACTGGAAAGTGAAAAAACAGGATCTGTATGTCGCATTCCGTCAGGCGCGGGAGGCATTGCGCAATTATAAGATTACCAAAAAGGTGGTGTTGCAGCGGAAAACACTCAGGCGGGTAGTAGTGGATTGCAGTAAGGATCCGATCTATCCGTACCGTTCTCCCTATTACTGGGCGCCGTTTGTTCTGATCGATTAGAACTGTACCCCTATATGCATTACGCGGATCTGTACAGTATCTTTTTTCCTGTACAAATCCGCGTAATGTTTATAGAAGATATTGGATATCAGGCTTATTCCTTGGAACCTTTGAACTGTCGGAGCAGGTCTCTGCCGAAAAGAATCCAGCCTACGGAACCGACACCGGCCAGGAATACGAAACCGATGAGGATCATGGCTTTGGAAGGCTTGGAGGCACGGAGGGGAACGGTGGCGGCCTGGACTACGGTGTAGACCGGCGTGTTCTCCTGTACCTTGGCCTTGGCGAGCTGGAGCTGTTGGGCAGTCTGGTTGTAGAGGTTGTAGGCCAGGTTCATCTCGTTCTGCAGACGTTCCTGACGGGTCTGGACGCTGCGGAGCAGGATGTTCTGGTTCTTGTCTACATAGTCGGCATAGCGCTGCTGGGCTTCATAATATTTCTGCTGGGCTTCGTCGTAGAGCTTCTGTGTGAAGTCGAGGTCGTGGCGGGCCTTGTTGGTACGGTAGTCAGTGATGTAATCCTGCAGCTTCTGCATGACTGTATCGGTGAGCGTGGCAGAAATGAGCGGATCCTGCATGGTGACAGCAATGGATACAGTGAGCGATTTCTTGTCTACACTTACGGCAATGCGGTTATTGAGAGCTTTGACAATCTCGTTTTCCTTCTTGGTGAGCTGGAAGGGATTGACGGTCGCCGTGCTGTCAGCCTCTTCTTCGTCACCGGAGAAGAGGGAGACGGTCCAACCGATGCACTTGAACGGCAGGGATATCACAGCGCTCCACCAGGGAGAACGTTGATGTTCCTGAAGATAATCGTAGACAGTGGTCTGGAGTTCGCCGTCGGCATCGCGTACGGGTACGTCGAACAGTTCGGTTGTAAAGGCGACAGAAGAGACGATGTCAGGATAAAGGTCAGGGGAAAGAGCATCGCGGCCACTACCGGCATCAAGGTTAATGCCTGCCATGCCTGCCAAGGCAGACAGTCCGCCCATTGAGCGGCTGCCACTGGTACTTTCGGGGGCGATGGTAACGTTGGTTGTGTACTCCTTGGGAATGCTAAAAGCTACGACCAGTCCGACTACAGCAGCTATGCCGCACCACTTCAGGACAAGCTTGCGGTCTGCCCACACTTTACGGGCCAGTTCGAGGAGGTCGATTTCCTGCTCCTCAACAGGGAGTTGTTTGTTATCTTGTTCCATATTTCTTTAATTGAGAATTGAGAATGGATATTTTAATTCTCCATTTTCCATTATTTAAATATGTTGTAGAGCGTAGCAGCCATTGTACCCAGAGAAGCGGCAGATGTACCGATAGAGAGCACTTCAGCAAGGCTTATCGGACGGCGTTCTTTCTTGCTGGGAACGATGATTTGGCATCCAGGTTCGATCTTGGCATTGCGCAGGCGTTTGACACGGCTGACAGTACCATTCATATAGACAATATAGGCGTTGCTTTTTCTAGCAAGGCGACTGTAACCACCTGCCTGATTAATGTAATGAGAGATACCTTTGCCAGCAATGTAGGCCACGGTATTGGGGAACTGTACTTCACCGCTGATCTTAACAGTGCTGATTTGACCAGGAATGTAGAGACGGTCGCCTTCGCGCAGTACGATGTCGTGGTAGCTGCCGGGGTGAGCCAATGCCTTGTCGAGTTCGATGCCTACCACATAGGAATCGGAGACATTGAGTTTGGCGAGCGAAACAGAGTCGCTACCTGCGCTCATGCGGGCCATGGCAATGGCAGCGTCGCGCTGGGCTATTTCTTCTTCATTCATCTGACGTATGAGACGGCCACCGCGTACATAAGCAGAGGGGGTAAGACCACCGGCACGTTTAACGAGGTCGGAGAGGCGTTCGTTCTTCTGCTGAAGGGTGTAACCGCCGGCGAAAACTACTTCACCGCCAATCTTTACACGGTGCTGTTCCTGATAGCCGGGGCTACGGCGAACTTCTACCATATCGTAAGGGTAGAGGATGAAGCCGGGAGTACCGTCAATGACGAAACCGTCTTTCAATGCAAAGGTGAAGGTTTCGCTTAATTGGGTAGTCGCTTCAAGGCTTTTGGGGTTCTTGAGTCGACGGGATACGTCCACACGGACGGTAGAAGCACCGTCGAGCAGACCGCCTGCCTGGACGATGAGGTCTTCGAGTGTGGTGTTATCGGCATACGGATAGACGCCCGGACGGGTTACTTCACCACTGATGGTGAAAGCTCCCTGGGCTTGCAGTTCGTGGATACTGGGAATAACCAGTACGTCTTCACGACGCAAAGGTATGTCGGGAGTGGTACCGTTGAGGAGTCCGGCCAGGTCGACAGCCAGTACTTCGTGCGTAAGATCTTCGCGTTCGCGGGTCAGGATGGCACGACCGGTAAAGGCGTCGCCTGTAAGTCCTTCGGCACGCTTGATGAGTTCTTTGACAGTTGTAAGACCACCACCCAGTTCGTACATGCCGGGACGATAGACGGCACCACGGATTTCGACGCGGTTGGCATAACGATTAAGGATAGCACCAACGGTGACGGAGTCGCCGTCAGCGAGATGCCAGGAAGCATATTGTTTTTCAGTGATGCTGTAGATCTGTTTTTCGCTGCCTGTGCGGCGGATGAGACGTACTTCCTTGCTGTAAGCATCACCGGCAAATCCTCCGGCATAGTTGAGAAGGGCAGCCAGGGTTTCGTCCTTTTTCATTTCGTAGAACATGGGACGTTTCACGTTGCCACGAATGTCGACTAGCATGTCATAGGGAGGAACAATGATGACGTCGCCTTCCTGCAGGCGGGTATCATCGGAGGTCTTTCCCTGAAGAATATAGTTGTAGACATCGATTTCGTCGATCTTCTTGCCGCCACGTATCAGACTGATGTTGCGCAGTGAGCCTATTTCGGAGATACCTCCTGCACGGTAGAGTGCATGGAACACAGTGGAGAAAGACGAGAGACGGTAGGTACCGGGGACGGCAACTTCACCCATGACGTTGACCTGAATGCTGCGAATTTGGCCAAGCGTGACACTGATCTGTGATTCATCGCCCGAGATACCAGCGTATTTGGAAGAAAGCATTTGGCGTATCTTACGGCTGGCATCCTCGATGGTCATGCCGCTAAGATAGATGGGACCTATCTGGCTGACCATGATATTACCTTCGGGTGTGATTTCCTGACGGATGGTAGTTTCGTTGGCTCCCCAAACGTCGATGATTACTTCGTCACCGGGGCCGAGGCGATAGTTGGCAGGTGTAGCCATGTTTTCGTTCGGCTCGAAGGTGAGTGCGCGGTTGCTGAATACGTTATGCCCGAAAATCGTCATCGTGGGAGGAACCGTGTCTTTAGGTGCAACGGAATCTTCCAAGAGGACAGAAAAACCGTTCATAAAGCCGGCGTTGGGATCATCGAACGAGCTGGGAAGAGATGAACGGGTACGTCGTTCCATATTGGCATCGCCTGTGACCATCTGTTCGGTACTTCCTTTGCTTGCTTCGTAACGCTGTTTGATACGTTCCATCTGAGCGCGGGTGACTCCACGGGACAACAGCTCACTTCCTATTTCCTGCTCTCCTTTTCCAGAGGCATAGGCTTCTTTGACGTACTGTACTACCTGTTCGTCGCTCATTTGAGCATGGACAGATAGGGAAACCAGCATACATGCAATAGCGAATAAAACGGATTTGCTGAAATGTTTCATCAATTTTTAGTTTAGTAAAATTATCAATCTTTATGCTTCGTTTTTGATATGGATTCTTGTTGCGTAAAACACCTTTCCGCTTGTATGACACTTCATTTCTTTTTTGCCAGACAGGTCTTTGCGGCCGCAAAGATACGAAGAATTGTCGGAATAAACGCTGGAAAGGGGGAGATTGTTTATAGTCAATCTGCTATTCTTTCTACATAGCCTACCGGAATTTCCACATGGGCACATCCCAGAAGGTCGATACGGATGACGACCTGATGTTTACCGTTCAGGTTGACCAGCTCGCCCTCCAGACCGGTGAGGGGGCCTTTGATAACCCGGATCGGATCGCCCGGAGAGAGGGAGGAGGCGCTGAAGCAGACGGCCTCGGGACTGTAGTCGAGCATGAAGCGGAAGCGTTCCATTTGCTGGTCGGGGATGACGGCCGGTGTATGCTGGCCACGCAGGACCATGTAGCGGCTGACCGCTGACAGGGTAAGGGGAAGCGGACGTTCCTTGGGCGTGACGTGTACAAAAATCATTAGCGGAAGAACCAGTTTTTCCATTCGCTTGACGCGGTCGCTCCAGCGGCGTTCTACTGTCTGCACAGGAAGGTAGTGTTCGATGCCCATGGCGGTCAGTCGTTCGGCGGTCTTCTTTTCCATGCAGGACTTGACGTAAGCTACCAGCCACTGTTTTTGGGGAGCGGGAGGCGGGGTTATCATGGTGTTTTCTGTATCCGGATAAGCGTTCATTTCTTGTCTGATGAAATGATTCATTTTATTTGCGTACAAATGTAAAGAAAATATATGTTATAAAGCTCATTTAAATGAAAATAGTTTAGAATTTTCTTTTACGCTTGTCATACTTCTTTTTTCAGGATGTCTTCCATCTTGAGCAATTCGTCGCGATACTGTGCGGCCTGAAGGAAATCGAGATTCTTGGCGGCTTCCTGCATGAGGCGACGTGTGCGTTCGATGCTCTTCTGGAGCTGCTCGGGCGACATGTGGAGGGTGACCGGATCGGCAGCAACGAGGCGGGACGGTTCGGGCTCGACGTAGGGACGGGGAGCGGCGGAACGTTCGGCCGGTTCGGGGGCAGGAGAAGCAGAGGCTGCCAGCGGGTTGAGGTTGTGGGCCTTCCGAATCTGCTGGGGCGTGATGCCGTGTTCCCGGTTGTAACGAAGCTGCTTTTCGCGGCGGCGTTCAGTTTCTTCGATGGTCTGCCGCATGCTGTCGGTGATGTGGTCGGCATACATGATGACACGCCCGTTGACGTTGCGGGCTGCACGGCCGGCAGTCTGCGTAAGCGAACGGTGGGAGCGGAGGAAACCTTCCTTGTCGGCATCGAGGATGGCTACCAGTGACACTTCGGGCAGGTCGAGTCCCTCACGAAGCAGGTTGACGCCGATGAGGACATCGTAGACGCCTTCGCGAAGGTCGGACATGATCTTGACACGTTCGAGGGTGTCGACATCACTATGGATGTAGTTACAGCGGATGTCGTGGTTGAGGAGGTATTCGGTCAGTTCTTCGGCCATGCGCTTGGTGAGGGTAGTGACAAGGGTACGCTCGCCCTGTTCGATGCGGAGCTGGATTTCTTCCATGAGGTCGTCGATCTGGTTGTGGGTGGGACGTACTTCGATGACGGGATCGAGCAGTCCGGTGGGACGGATGACCTGTTCGACCACGATACCTTCGGAGCGTACCAACTCGTAGTCGGCGGGGGTGGCACTGACATAGATGACCTGACGGGCGAGGGCTTCGAACTCGTCGAAGGTGAGGGGGCGGTTGTCACGGGCGGCAGGCAGACGGAAACCATATTCGACCAGGTTCTCCTTACGGGCACGGTCTCCTCCATACATGGCCCGTATCTGGGGTACACTGACGTGGCTTTCGTCGATGACGATGAGATAGTCCTCGGGAAAAAAGTCGAGCAGGCAGTAAGGACGGGTACCTTCGGCACGGCCATCGAAGTAGCGTGAATAGTTTTCGATGCCGGAACAATGGCCCAGTTCGCGCAGCATTTCCATGTCGTAGGTGACCCGTTCGTAGATGCGTTTAGCCTCCAGCATACGGCCCTCTTTTTCGAAGAACTCGACCTGCTTATGGAGGTCGTCTTCGATTTCGTGGATGGCACGAAGCGTGTTCTCCTTGGTGGTCATGAAGAGGTTGGCCGGATAGATCTTATAACTGTCGAAGGTGCCGAGGGTGACGCCACTGACGGGATCTACTTCCTCGATACTGTCTACTTCGTCGCCCCAGAAGACGACACGCAGGAGGTTGTCGCTGTAGGCCAGGAAGATGTCCACCGTATCGCCTTTGACACGGAAATTGCCACGGTTGAGATCGAGGTCGTTACGTTGATAGAGGCTGTCTACCAGGCGGCGCAGGAAGACGTTGCGGCTGAACATCTTGCCCCGGACAACGTCGATACTGTTGTTGTAGAAATCGGCCGGATTGCCCATGCCGTAGATGCATGACACGGAGGAGACAACAATCACGTCCTTTCGTCCGCTGAGCAGGGCAGAAGTGGCGGCCAGACGGAGCTTGTCGATTTCGTCGTTGATGGCCAGGTCTTTTTCGATATAGGTATCCGAAGAGGGAAGATAGGCTTCGGGCTGGTAGTAGTCGTAGTAAGAAACATAATACTCGACGGCATTGTGAGGAAAGAATCCCTTGAACTCACTGTAGAGCTGAGCCGCTAGGGTTTTGTTGTGGCTCAGGATGAGTGTAGGCTTATTGATGTTGGCAATGACGTTGGCGATTGTAAATGTCTTTCCGGAGCCCGTAACGCCAAGCAAAGTCTGGGCGGGCAGTCCCTGTAGGATGCCGTCGGTGAGCTGGCGGATGGCTTCGGGCTGGTCGCCCGTGGGCTGGTAGTCGGATGTAAGCTGAAATTTGTTCAATGGTGTCAGGTTTTGGTTATGGATGCAAAGGTAGTGAAAATTTTTATTTCACCTTCCGGTAATAGGCATCGGCCTGCGCTAGCGTTTCGGGCTTGCCTACGTCGAACCAGCCTTCGGTATCGATGGGGTAGCACTGGATACGGGCCTGGCGGCAGATGTTGATGTAGAAAGGAATAATGGAAAATTTTCCATTCCACCTGTCGCTGCCCATGTAATTGAAAATGGAGGGCGAAAGGACATGCACACAGCCGAAGGCGAGTTCGTTGTAACGGCCTTCGGTGTAGACGGTACCCGCAGGCAGGGTTTCTCTTGTCGACTTGTTGACCCATCCGCACAGGCGATTGTCTGTGTCAGCCAGGAGGTAGCGGGCGGTCTGTCGGTGGTTGGTCAGCAAGGTGGCATCGGCTCCGCTTTCCACGTGGTGCCGGTAGAAGGCGGCCAGGTCGATGTGAGTCAGGATATCGGCGTTGTGGATGAGGAATGGTTCGCCGTCGTCCAGTAGGGGACGGGCTTTCAGGATGCCTCCACCCGTATCGAGCAGTTCGCCTCGTTCGTCGCTGATGAGGATACGGACGCCAAAGTTGTCGTTTGCTTTCAGAAAATCGAGAATCTGTTCGCCAAAGTGGTGGATATTGATGACGATGTCGTGGAAGCCGGCTTCTTTCAGACGCAGTATTACGCGCTGGAGCATAGGCACACCGGCTACAGGCACCAGCGCCTTGGGCATGTGATCGGTAAGCGGACGGAGGCGGGTACCCAGTCCGGCGGCAAATATCATGGCTTTCATGTCAGTTGCGGGCTTTGAAGGTTTGTTCGATGTTCTGTTCGCGGTGCATCAGGTTGACCTGAACGCCAAACTTCTGGTTCAGGTGCTCGGCCAGATGCTGGGCCGAGTAGACGGAACGGTGCTGGCCGCCCGTACAGCCGAAGCAGACAGAAAGGTTGGTGAAACCGCGTTCCATGTAGCGTTTGACAGAAGCGTCGACCAGACCGTAGACGTGCTCCAGGAAAGTCGTGATTTCACCATCGTCTTCGAGGAAGCGGATGACAGGTTCGTCCAGTCCCGTGAAGGGTTTGTAGCGTTCGTACTTGCCGGGGTTGTTTACGGCGCGGCAGTCGAAGACAAAACCTCCACCGTTGCCCGACGGATCTTCGGGAATGCCTTTCTTGTAGGCAAAGCTGGTGACTTTGACCACAAGGCGGCGCTTCTGCAGGTCGTCGGTGAATTGCTTCAGTTCGGTCAGTTCGGTCAGCACCTGGCAGAGATAAGGATATTCGGGATAGGGCTCACGGAGCAGCTGGCGAAGGTTCTCGATGGCAAAGGGTACACTCTGAATGAAGTGGGGTTTCTTCTCGAAGTAGCCGCGGAAACCGTAGGCACCCAGTACCTGCATGGTGCGGAACAGCACGAAGTGGCGAAGCTGGGCCATGAAGTAGGCTTCGTCCACAGGCTGGTATTTGCGCAGGGCGTCGATGTACTCGCGGAGCAGTTCCTGGCGGAGGCTGTCGGGATAGTTGGCTTTTGCCTGCCACAAGAAGGAAGCCACGTCGTAGTAGACAGGACCCTTGCGTCCGCCCTGAAAGTCGATGAGCCACGGTTCACCATCCTTGATCATGACGTTGCGGCTCTGGAAGTCGCGGTACATGAAAGTGGCGGAACTGCTGCGGAGCAGGACGTCGGCCATTTTCTGGAAATCGTCTTCAAGGCGGTCTTCCTGGAAGTCAAGACCGGTGGCTTTCAGGAAACAATATTTGAAGTAGTTCAGGTCCCACAGGATGCTGCGGCGGTTGAACTCAGCCTGCGGATAGCAGTAGGAGAAATCCATGCCTTCGGCACCGGCAAACTGGACGGCGGGCAGGAGGCGGAGCGTCTTGCGTAGCAGTTGCTTCTCGTCCTCACCAAAGACGCTGGTCTTGCGTCCTTTTTCAATGGCGTTGAAGAGCAGCGTATCGCCCAGGTCTTCCTGAAGGTAATAGATGTCGTCTTCCGACTTGATGAACACTTGCGGAACAGGCAATCCCTGACGGCGGAAATGTTCGGCCATATAGAGGAAGGCGCGGTTTTCTTCCACACTTTCGCCGCTTACTCCGATGAGGTTGGGAGTGCCTTTCAGGCGGAAATAACGACGGTTGGATCCCGATGCGGGCATTTCTTCGATACTATCCGGTTCGTGGCCGGTATAGGCTGTATATAGCTTTTTCAGTTCTTCTGTAATCATAGATTTAGTCATTTTGGCAGCTAAGATAAGGTTTTCTGTTCAGATATGGTTATCTTTGCCCAAATAAATACAGGAAAAATGACAAAAAACATTCCTCAATTTCTGATTGCCGCACCCACATCGGGCAGTGGAAAGACGACGGTGAGCCGTGGGCTGATGGCTCTGCTGAAGGCAAGAGGGCTGAACGTGCAGCCCTACAAATGTGGGCCGGACTACATCGATACAAAGTTTCATGAACGTGCCTGCGGACGTCCGTCGGTCAATCTAGATTTGTTCATGGCTTCGGAGGAGCATGTGCGGAGGCTTTATGCCCGCTATGCTGTCGGCGCGGACACATGTGTGGTGGAAGGTATGATGGGGATGTTCGACGGTTATGAACGCGATCGTGGCTCGTCGGCAGAAGTGGCCCGGCTGTTGCGTTTGCCGGTGGTATTGGTGGTCGACGCGCGGTCGGCAGCCTATTCCCTGGCACCTCTGTTGCAGGGCTTTCTGCATTTCCGTCCCGATATCCGTTTTGCGGGTGTCATTTTCAATCGGGTAGGGTCGGCGCGCCATTTCGGAATGTTGCAGGAGGTTTGTGAAGACCTTCAGGTGGAGTGTTTGGGGTATCTGCCGAAAGACGGTTTGTTAGAGCAGGGTTCACGTTACTTGGGGCTGGACTTCAGCGAACAGGAAACGGACGAAGCCTGCCGTCGCCTGCTGGAACTGTTGGAAGCACATATCCGTATCGATCGTTTGCTGGAAATCACCTCCCTGTCTTTGCCTGAGAGCCGGACGGAAAACGAGAGACGGGGAAACAGACGTATTGCGGTGGCACGCAATAGCGAGTCTTTTTCTTTCCTGTATACGGAACACCTGGACTTGCTGAATCGCTACGGGAAAGTGTTCTTTTTCAATCCGGAAGAGTCTGCTTCGCTACCTGACGGTACCGATTTGCTTTACCTGCCGGGTGGTTATCCCGAAAAACATGCAGAAGCTTTGAGAACGGCAGACGTTACGCTGGATTCCATACGTCGTTATATTGAAGGTGGAGGAAAAGCGTTGGCCGAGTGTGGGGGGATGATTTACCTGTCGCAGGGAATCTGTCAGGACGGACAGCCCGATTTCCTGCCGATGGCGGGTGTGCTGCCATTTTCCATTTCGAACCGGAAGGAAGACCGTAGGCTGAGCCTGGGTTACCGGCGTTTCGATTATAATGGACAAACGTTGTACGGGCACGAATTCCACTATACCCAATATGTGCAACGATCGGGTGAATGGTTGCTTCCGACGGTGGTGCAGGTGTACAATGCCCGCGGGGAGAAGGTGAACACGCCGGTGTTCCGATACAAGAACCTGCTGGCCAGTTATACCCATTTGTATTGGGGAGAAATTGATTTGAACAAGTTATTTAAGAACGAAGAATGAAACGGATTTATACAAAGACCGGTGACAAGGGAATGACCGGTATTCATGGAGGAGAGCGGGTGCCGAAAGACGACATCCGCATCGAGGCCAACGGTTGTCTGGACGAACTGAATGCCGTAATAGGCATCGTGCGTTCCATGCTGTCTGCCGAGGATGAGTGGCAGCAGTTGTTGCATGCGATACAGCGAGAACTGATGGTCGTGATGAGCCATGTAGCCACGCCATCGGACAAGGTAAACCCGAACGAGCTGCATGCGGCCGAGCTGACCCTTCGTTGCGAACAGGAGATGGACCGCCTGACGGAACAGCTGGCCGACCATGGTTATTTCCTGCTTCCGGGAGGTACACCCGTTTCGGCCCAGCTGCACTTTGCACGTACGGTGGCACGCAGGGCAGAGCGGCGTTTGTGGACATTGCATCGGCAGAGCCCGTTGGATGAGGCTATCCTGTGTTTCGTCAACCGGTTGTCCGACCTGTTTTTTGTCATGGCACGCATGGAGATGCAACGCCAGAACTGGCCGGAGGAAAAGTGGCAGGAATTTGCCTATAAACGGAAAAAGACTTCAGGAAAACAGACCGATTAGCCTAACTGCAGCTCGTAAAGGCAGGCTTTCACTTCCATGCTGCTGCCCAAGTGTTTGCCCTCGTCGTCGGAGAGTTTGACGCATTCGTGCCATTCCTGGTTGTTGTTCATCCGGCAGCGGGTCAGTTTCATCACAATGTTGGACGGGGTGAAGCCGGTGTCGTTGGTCAGGTTGGTACCGATGCCGAACGCGCAGCGGATGCGTCCCTGGCAGAACTGTTGGATGTCGAGCGCCTTGGGAAAGTTGAGCGCATTGCTGAAGATGATGGTTTTGGTTGTCGGGTCTATGCCGAATTCCTTGTAGCGGGCAATGAGCTTTTCGGTAAATTCGAATTCGTCGCCCGAATCACAGCGGACGCCGTCGAACAACTTGGCCTGCTTGCGGCTGAGGTTGCTCAGGAAAGCATCGGACGTATAGGTGTCCGAGAGGGCGGTACCCAGGTCGCCGTCGTAGACGTTTACCCAGTTTTCCAATGCCATATAGTTGGCATGCTTGTAGCCAAACTGAGCACCGTGGAACATGAACCATTCGTGCGGATGGGTTCCCATCGGCTTCATGTTATATTTCATGGCGAAATAACAGTTGGATGTTCCCGTGCAATACAGGGCGTGCTGTTTGAGGTAACCGATGACCGTGTCGTGTACTTCGAACGAGAAGCGGCGGCGTGTACCAAACTCGGAGAAGGAAAGATGGTTGCGGTTGGACAGAGATACCTTGTCCACCAGTCGGGAAACTACCTTGTCCAGATCGGGAACATGTTCCATGACCCGGTTTCTCACCTCGGACACCAACGCCAGAAGTGGAACTTCGTAGAGTGTCACCTTATACATATAGTCCGTCACTTCCATGTGGAGATGGCGTTCCTCGTCCAGCCAGACATTTACCTTTTCGGGTTGGAAGCGGAAAGAAGAGAGCCATTCCCAGTAGACACGGGGCAGGAATCGGCAGGTGTGTGTCATGTACTCCAGTTCGTCACCGGTCAGGGCAATCCGTCGCATTTGGTCGATGGCTTCTTTCAGTTCGGCCAGGAAATGGTCGGAACAGACAGTCTGGTCGCGGTCGGTGAAAGAGAATGTGCCCGATGCATACGGAAACAGTTTGATGTAAGAGTATGACGTAGTAAACTTGTAAAGGTCAGTGTCGAGTATAGAGTAAATCATGACATGTGTGTTTTTAGGATTTTCGGGGGTGAAGATACATACTTTATTTAAGTTTCGCAAATTCCTGCCGTCCAAGTCGTATCATAGGATGGTGAAAAGAGAGAAAAAGAGGATTTTTTTCTTTGTAATAGTCTTTTTTTGTTAATAAGAGAATAAGGCTTTTAAAGCATGTTATAAAAAGGCATTTTTTCTCTGTATATTTTGGAAGTTTGGGAAGATGCGCTACCTTTGCAATGTGTTTTTCATAGTATTAGATTTAAGGTTAACAAAAGATTGGCTGTCTGGGAAGATAGCCTTTTTTTTTTGCCCACTTTGTACTATCTTTGCGTTCGCAAAAAATGAAATCTATGGAATTATTGGAACCCCTTATGCTGGTAGGTACCGGAAGCGATGTGGGCAAGAGTATTCTGGCTGCTGCTTTCTGCCGTATCTTCAGGCAAGACGGCTATCAGCCCGCTCCCTTCAAGGCGCAGAACATGGCGCTCAATTCGTATGCCACTCCCGAAGGTCTTGAGATAGGCCGTGCACAGGCGGTACAGGCAGAGACTGCCGGCATTCCCTGTCACACGGATATGAATCCCCTGCTGCTGAAGCCTCAGAGCGACCATACGTCGCAGGTGGTACTGAACGGACGTCCGGTAGGCAACCGTTCGGCTTACGATTATTTCCGTAAGGAGGGGCGTGAGGAGTTGCGCAAGGAAGTGTGTGCTGCCTATGACCGTCTGGCGGCACGTTACAATCCTATTGTACTGGAAGGAGCCGGAAGTATTTCTGAAATCAATCTGCGCGACAGCGACCTGGTGAATTTGCCCATGGCTTTGCATGCCGGAGCGAAAGTCGTGCTGGTGGGCGACATTGACCGAGGCGGAGTGTTTGCCAGTGTTTACGGTTCGCTTATGTTGCTCAGGCCGCATGAACGAGCTTGTATTAAGGGAATCCTTATTAATAAATTCCGAGGCGATCTGCGTTTGTTCGAGTCGGGCGTGAAAATGCTTGAAGAACTATGCGGTATTCCGGTGCTGGGAGTAGTACCTTATTATAAAGATATCTATATAGAAGAAGAGGATAGCGTGGCCCTTGCTACCAAATCCATGCAGGCTACGAAGGGTAAGGTGAATATTGCCGTGGTGATGTTGCGTCATCTCAGTAATTTTACGGACTTCAACGTGCTGGAGCGCGATCCTCGTGTCCACCTCTTTTACACCAATAATACGGAAGAAATAGCCAAGGCGGATATCATTCTGTTGCCCGGTTCCAAAAGCACGCTGGACGATCTGTATGAGTTGCGTCGCAATGGAGTGGCACAGGCTATTATCCGTGCCCATCGTGACGGAGTGACGGTGATGGGTATTTGTGGAGGTTATCAGATGATGGGGCAGGAGGTGCTCGATCCCGACCATGTGGAAGGAGACATCGACCGTTTGCCCGGTTTGGGACTTCTTCCGACAACAACCCGCATGACAGGTGAGAAAGTGACCCGACAAGTGCGATTTGCCCTGAACAATGAAGATACGGCGGGAGACTGCAACCTGAGTGGTTACGAGATACACATGGGAACTACTGTTCCCGTAGACGGAGCTGCATATACGCCACTGAACCGTCTGGAAGACGGGCAAGAGGAAGGATGCTTGGTGGACCGGACCTGTATGGGGACTTATATCCATGGCATACTGGACAATGCGGCTTTCATCGACTACTTGCTCGAGCCTTTTGCCGGCAAGGTGAAAGAACGCAGCACTTTCGATTATCAGGCATTCAAGGAACAACAATACGACAAGCTGGCCGACCATGTGCGTGCACATGTCAATCTGCCACTTGTCTATCAAATACTAAAACAACATGATTGACGGACACGGAGACGATTCTTATAAATATACCCGACCGATAACGGCCAATTTCAGTTCGAATGTATATAGCCGGACGGACTTGACGGAACTGAAGGACCATTTATGCAGGTTCATACAGGGGAAAGACGGTGAATTGAGCCCTCTTTCTTCCTATCCCGAACCTCAGCCCTATACGCTGGAAGCCGCTCTGGCGCGTAAGCTGAAGCTGGAGCCCGACGAGGTATGCGTGACTAATGGGGCTACCGAAGCCATCTATCTGATGGCTCAGACTTTTCGGGGTACCCGTTCAGCCATTTTGCAGCCTACTTTTCGGGAATATGCCGATGCTTGTCTGATACATGGTCATCCCACGGTTTCGCTCTACAACCTGCCTGCGGAACGCGAACGTTATCGGTTGCCCGAGGACATCCGTATGCTTTGGTTGTGTAATCCTAATAACCCGACGGGTAGTGTGACGGATAAGGCGTGGATGGAAGAGTTGATACGCTGTAATCCACAGGTGTGTTTTGTTATCGACCAGTCTTATGAATACTTTACGTTGCAGCCATTGTTCTCGGCGGCTGAGGCAGTAGCTTTCCCCAATGTGTTGTTGTTGCATTCCATGACTAAACGCTATGCTGTACCTGGTTTGCGGTTGGGGTATATCACCGGAAACGCAGGGCTGTTGAGCCGTATCCGCAACAACCGGATGCCGTGGTCGGTCAATGCCGTGGCTATTGAAGCCGGACTTTTCCTGACCGAAAAGGGAGTGCCCCATTCATTGGACATGGCGGTCTATCTGGATGAGACACAACGGTTGCGTACCCGATTGGAAGCGTTGGGAGGGATGGATGTATGGGAGACGCAGACGCATTTCATGTTGGTATGCCTGCGTTTTGGCAAGGCGTCGGCCTTGAAGGAGTATTTGGCAGAGAAGCATGGCATCCTGATACGCGACGCTTCGAATTTCGAGGGCTTGGACGAGCGTTTCTTCCGTATTGCCACCCAGACACCCGAAGAAAATGACCGGCTGGTAGATGCCATTGCAGAATGGCTTCAGGAATAAGATGGATAAACGGATAAACAGTATTTTCAATTGGAACAGACATTGATAGCCTTTAGTCTGGCTTTTTACATGGCATTGCCGCTGCTGGCGGCATGGTTGCTGGATCGCTGGCTGGGCGATCCTCAGTGGATGCCCCATCCGGTGGTGGCATTTGGGAAAGCGATTGCGTTTTTCGAACATCGGTTGAACCACGGGAATGGTCGTTTCCTGAAAGGGATGCTGGTCAGCTGCCTGTTGGTAGCGGGTGTCTATGGGTTGACAGCATGGCTGTTGCAGCAGGCGGCCCTGTTTTCGGCAGGGTTGCTGATGGTACTACAAGTCCTGCTGATTTTTTATTGCCTGGCAGGTACTACGTTGGTGCGCGAAGTGCGTATGGTGTTTCTTGCCGTAGACCGTTCGCTGGAGGAAGGCCGGCATCAGGTGGCACGTATTGTGGGACGCGACACGTCCGAACTGTCTGCGCAGGAAGTGCGTACGGCAGCTTTGGAGACTCTTGCCGAGAACTTGAGCGACGGGGTGGTGGCCCCCTTATTCTGGTATTTGCTACTGGGCGTGCCGGGCATGCTTGCCTATAAAATGGTGAACACGCTGGACTCGATGATAGGTTATCGCAACGAACGTTATCGCCGTTTCGGCTGTTTTGCTGCCCGTCTGGACGATGTGGCCAATTTCATTCCTGCCCGTCTGACTGCCTTCTTGATGGTTGTGGTGTCCGGTCGTCTTTCGTTGCTGGGGTTTGTGGCTCGTTACGGTAGCCAGCATGCCAGTCCCAATTCCGGTTATCCGGAGTCTGCCTTGGCCGGTATCCTAAACTGTCGTTTCGGAGGTCCTCATAACTACTTTGGCGAGGAGGTGTGGAAACCTTATATCGGCGACAACGAGCGTCCGCTGACAACGGAAGACATGCATACGGCTATCCGCATCAACCGTCGTGCGGAAGGGTTGATGATTCTGCTCGTACTTGCTTCTTTCTGTATCCAGTTATTGCTCCAATAAAACTTCCGGTTTACAGCGTGATTTGGATGAGTCCGCCGTAGGGCGTCAGAGAGCTGAAAGCTTCTTCTGCGGTGATGAGGCCTGCGTAAATCTGTGCACAGATCAGTACACCTCCGTGGGCAAAGATGGCTACACGCCGGTAGGGTTTCTGCTTCAGCTCATCCAGGAAGCGGCTGACACGTTCGTATTGCATGGCGAAAGATTCGCCTCCTGTAGCCGCTACGTTCAGGTAGTCGGCATACCATTCCTGAAGGCGGGGATCGTCGTTCCGGTCGAATGGCTTCATTTCCCAGGCTCCGAAGTTGATTTCCATGAGCCGTTTGTCTCGTTCGGCGTTGTGGTAACCGCAATAGTCGGCCAGTCGTACGCAACGGGTCAACGGACTGGTGAACGCGTGATCGAAGTTTTCTTCTTCGGGTAAGGAAGCCTTCAGGCGAGACAGGGTGATGGCAGCTTCCTGTTCGAAACTGTCTTTCAGGGGGACGTCTGTCTGTCCGTAGCAGACTCCCGGCGGTACGTCTACCGAGGTATGTCGTATTAAAGTAATTTCCATAAGATGACAGCGCAAAGATAAAATGAGATTTCACATAACAGAAACATTGCTCCGCAGCAGTCGCCCGTGTAGCCTTGAAGCTTTTTCTTCAAGAAGCGGCAGAGCAGCAGGCAGACGAACATGGGGACGACGGTAGCCGGCCATAAGCGTAGCGGCAGCAGGAACAGCAGAGGCAGGATGCCGCTGACGAAGGCTGTAATCAGCTCGCCTCGGTTCATGCCGCTATACACGACTTTGGCCTTGCTTTCAGCTTCGGGACGGGCATAGGGCAGGTAGTTGATGATTTGCGAGGCGCAGAACTTGCTCCAGCAGTCGCAGCAAAGTGCCAGTGCGCACAGCACGGAAAGCGGCAACCGGCTTGGAAGCTGCCAGAACAGCAGGAAGTAGAAGATCAGACCTACGACACCATACGTCCCGATGTGCGAGTCCTTCATGATGGCCAGGATGCGTTCGCGGGTCGTTCCTCCGCCGAAGCCGTCGAAGAAGTCGGCCAGTCCGTCCTCGTGCAGGCATCCCGTCACGAGCAAGCGCGACAGAATGGCCAGCAGCCAGGCCACAGGCAAGGGAAGTACTTGGGCGGAGAGCCAAAGTACTCCGGCCATGATGCCCCCCGTCAGCCAGCCCACAAGCGGCCAGTAAGGTACCACATGCTTGAAGCATTCGGCAGGTACTTCCCTGATTTTCCAGAAGGGAAGCCTCGTAAAGAATATAAGAGCAGCCAGAAAATTCATCGCTTAAAAGTATTTGGTAATGGAAGCATGCGGAAAGTTATCCATCTCGTTAATCATTCGTACGGCTGAGTCGACCAAGGGATAGGCACAAATGGCACCGGTTCCCTCTCCAAGCCTCAATCCTAGGTTTATCAGCGGTTTGGCTTGCATGTACTCCAGTATCAGTTTATGTCCGCTTTCGTCGCCGCAATGTCCGAAGATGGCATAATCTTTCACAGCCGGACAGAGCTGCATGGCAGCCAGCATGCAGTTGGTCATGATAAATCCGTCTACCAGTATCAGCATTTTCAGTTCGGCAGCCTGGAGCATGGCTCCTACAGCCATCACCATTTCCAGTCCACCGAAGTAGCGGATGATGTCGGTGGCCGATCCGTCTCCGTTGTAGTTTTCCATGCTTCTTTTCAGTACTTCGTATTTATGGCGGATGCCTTGCTGGTTCAGTCCGCTACCAGCACCTACACACTGTTCCAGAGGAATTCCCGTGAAATAGGTCATCCACAGTGACGAAGACGAGGTGTTTCCTATTCCCATTTCTCCGAAGCTCAGCACGTTGCTTCCTTCTTCGTGGCATCGGCGTACCACTTCGGCACCGCGTTCGATGCAGAGTTCCATCTCTTCCTGCGTCATGGCAGCTTCGTACAGATAGTTGCGGGTACTGCGGCGTACTTTCATGTCGATGATGCCTTTCTCGTAGGGCAGGTCATAGTCCACGCCGGCGTCTACGATTTTCAGTTCGAAACCATGCTGTCGGCAGAGGAAGTTGACGCCGGCCCCTCCATGAAGGAAATTGCTCAGTTGTTGCCAGGTCACTTCTTTCGGTGACAGGCTTACACCTTCCTCTACAATTCCGTGGTCGGCGGCAAAGATGATGTTCTGCGGCTTGTGCAGTGCCGGAGTCAAGGTTTGTTGAATCAGGGCAATTTGCAGGGCTATTTCTTCCAGCCTTCCCAGCGAGCCTTTCGGTTTGGTCAGGTTGTTAATCTTGTCTATAATGGACGGACGCAGGTTTTCGTCCGGTTTTTCGATATGAAATGTTTTCATGCTTTTATCTCTGTTTTTGTTATTTTACTTTCATGGGTATACCTGCCACCATAAGGATGACTTCGTCGGCCTGTGAGGCGATATACTGGTTCATCCAACCCTGAAGATCAGTAAACTTGCGTTGTATTTCGTTTTCAGAGGTTGCTCCACAGCCTATTTCGTTGGTGACAAACAGAAAGATGGCATCCTGGTGTGTAAAGCGGTCGAATTCCTCGCGGACGGCTTTCAGCGTTTGGTCTACGTCTGCATTCAGGTCGAAAAAGAAGTTGGTACACCATAAGGTCACACAGTCTATCAGGACTACCCGTCTGTCCAGTTGGTGTTGGCTCAGTGCCTTTTCCTCTTCGATGTTGGTCCATTCAGGGCCTCTTCGTTCCTGATGGCGCAGGACACGTTGTCTGAACTCTTCGTCCCAGATGCGTGCTGTCGCCATGTAAACCGGGTTGGGAGAGAGGGTTAAGGCTCTTTTTTCCGCATAGCTGCTTTTGCCGGAACGTGCTCCTCCTGTGATTAATATAATCCGTTTCATAGGTTTTATTTTTCTAACGGGAAACAAAAATACAAGATTTTGCTGATTTCATAGTTGTATTTCTCAAAAAAGTATTTATCTTTGTCCCCGCTTTGCGAAAAGTTCTGTTTGTAAAGACAAAAATACTTCGACAGGCGGCAGTAGCTCAGTTGGTAGAGCATCAGCTTCCCAAGCTGAGGGTCACGGGTTCGAGTCCCGCTTGCCGCTCATACTGATAATCAGAGGTTTACGTGATGTAAATCTCTGATTTTTTTGTTTTCTACTATTGCTTTTCTAACATGGACAATTACGTGTCCAGACCTTAATTTGATGAGTCTAACTGTCAGCTTGATGAACACAGACTTCCCGTTTGGGGCTATGCAGTTCGGATGATCCATGAAAACAGAGGGGTGCCCTTTTTCTTTTTGACAGAAAACTTGTGGAATAGGAAACATTTTATTTATTTTGCGGGAAATGCACTAAACAACGTGAAAGAGATTATGAAAAACAACAAAATTTGGAATGAAAGCATCGAATGCATGGATCGGGAGAGCATGCGGAGATTGCAGGGGATCCGGTTGAAGAAAACGGTAGAGCGGGTGTACCACGACACGCCTTTCTACCGCAAGAAAATGCAGGAACTGGACATCACTCCCGACGACATTAACAGTATAGACGACATCGTGAAGCTGCCCTTCACCACGAAATATGATCTGAGGGATAATTATCCTTTCGGACTTTGTGCCGTGCCTATGAGTCAGATTGTACGCATCCACGCCTCGTCGGGCACTACAGGTAAACCGACGGTGGTGGGCTACACGCGCAAAGATTTGTCGGTGTGGGCCGAATGTCTGTCGCGAGCTTTTACGGCTTATGGCGCAGATCGTTCGGATGTCTTCCAGATATCTTACGGATATGGACTTTTTACGGGCGGGCTGGGCGCTCATGCCGGTGCCGAGAATATCGGGGCGTCTGTGATACCGATGTCCAGTGGAAATACGGAGAAACAGATTACGCTGATGCATGATTTTGGCGCTACGATGCTGTGTTGTACGCCATCGTATGCATTATATCTGGCGGATGCCATCCGTGATTCGGGATTGCCCCGTGAAGAGTTTAAGCTGAGAGCAGGAGCTTTCGGTGCGGAGCCGTGGACGGAACAGATGCGTCATGATATCGAAGCCAAGCTGGGTATCAAGGCTTATGACATCTATGGGCTGAGCGAAGTGGCTGGCCCGGGCGTAGGCTATGAATGTGAATGCCAGCATGGTACGCACCTGAACGAAGACCATTATTTCCCGGAAATCGTAGATCCGAAAACACTGGAACCTGTGGCACCCGGTGAAACGGGCGAACTGGTGTTTACGCACCTGACAAAAGAAGGAATGCCCCTGTTGCGTTACAGGACGAAAGACCTGACGGCCCTGCATTATGAAAAATGTGCTTGCGGACGTACCCTGGTGCGCATGGACCGCATCCTGGGACGCAGCGACGATATGTTGATCATCCGTGGTGTAAACGTATTCCCGACACAGATCGAGTCTGTCATGCTGGAGATGCCGGAATTTGAACCGCATTATCAGTTGATTGTAGACCGTGTAAATAATACGGATACGATGGAGCTGCAAGTGGAGGTAAGACCGGAATTCTATTCGGACGAAATCAAGAAGATGATGGATATGAAGAAGCGTCTGACAGCCCGTCTGCAAAGTGTATTGGGTTTGAGTGTAGACGTGAAGCTGGTGGAACCGCGCAGTATCGAGCGTAGTACGGGTAAGGCAAAACGTGTAGTAGACAAGAGAAAATTTGAAAGATAAATTATATCGCTATGATTGCAAAACAATTATCAATTTTTTTGGAGAATAAGTCGGGACGCCTTACGGAGGTGACCCGGGTATTGGCTGAAGGTGGTATCAACCTCTCCGCCCTGTGTATTGCAGAAACGGCCGATTTCGGTATTCTGAGAGGAGTGGTTTCTGAGCCGGAGAAAGCTTATCAGTTGTTGAAGGAAAACCATTTTGCCGTAAATGTGAATGACGTGGTAGGTATTTCTTGTCCTAACATTCCGGGAGCATTGGCCAAAGTGCTCCAGTATCTGTCGGACGAAGGAGTGTTCATCGAATATATGTATTCGTTTGCCAACGGAGATCATGCCAATGTGGTAATACGTCCCAGCGACATGGAGAACTGCCTGCGTGTGCTGAAAGAGCGTCGTGTAGAGCTGCTGGCAGCAAACGATTTGTATAAACTTTGATCCATTGGCGATTGACGGTTGGCGGTGGGGGATAGCATCTCTTAGGGATGATTGTCTACCGCTGGCCGTTTCTGCCTTTATGTTTTTGAAAAATTAAGCTTCGTATCGTTGTTTTATTCAGTGCGAAGCTCTATCTTTGCGCAATATTTGCGAATAACCGAATGAAAAAGAATATCTTTATTGTAGCTTTGCTGGCAGCAGCGCTGGGATTGACATCGTGTGGTGAGTATAATAAACTGCTGAAAAGTACGGATTATGAGTACAAATATGAAGCTGCCAAGTCCTATTTTGCCAAAGGACAATATAACCGTGCCGCCACTTTGCTGAATGAGTTGATTGCCATTCTGAAGGGAACGGATAAGGCGGAAGAATCGCTTTATATGCTGGGTATGTGCTATTATAATGAGCAGGATTATCAGACTGCCGCACAAACCTTTATTCAGTATTATCAGGTGTATCCGCGAGGTACATATACCGAACTCTCCCGTTTCCATGCAGGTAAGGCCCTGTTCCTGGATACTCCGGAACCCCGTCTGGATCAGTCGAGCACTTACAAAGCAATTGACGAGCTTCAGATGTTTATGGAATACTATCCGCAAAGCGCCAAGCATCAGGAAGCCCAGCAAATGATTTTCGAGTTGCAGGACAAGCTGGTTATGAAAGAATACTTGTCGGCCAAATTGTATTACAACTTGGGCAATTATATGGGCAATAACTACCAGTCATGTGTCATCACCGCACAGAATGCCCTGAAAGATTATCCTTATACCAATTTGCGTGAAGACTTGTCGATCCTGATTCTGAGAGCCAAATACGAACTGGCTGTATACAGTGTGGAAGAAAGAAAGCAAGAGCGCTATCGTGAGGCTGTGGACGAATATTATGCCTTCAAGAATGAATTCCCTGAAAGCAAGTACCTGAAGGAAGCCGAACGGATTTTTAGCAAGTCTCAGGCAGAATTGGGTGAAGGAAGCACTGAAGAAGAAGTAACTGAATAACCGAAAAACTTAATTTATAATATAAGGTAAAAAATTATGGATTACAGAAAAACCAATGCTCCGGTAACTACCGTGACACGCGACTTGATGGAACTGTGTGAAGATACCGGCAACATTTATGAAACAGTGGCCATTATCGGAAAGCGTTCCAATCAAATCAGTGTGGAAATCAAAAATGATTTGTCCAAGAAACTGGCCGAGTTCGCATCCTATAATGACAACTTGGAAGAAGTATTTGAAAATCGTGAGCAGATAGAGATTTCACGCTATTATGAGAAACTGCCGAAACCGACGTTGATTGCTACTCAGGAATATATCGAAGGCAAGGTATACTACCGCAATCCGGCAAAAGAAAAAGAAAAACTGCAGTAATGATACAGCGTATTCAATCTGTTTATCTGTTGGTAGTCACCATCTTGCTGGTTGTCACCATGTGTCAGCCGGTAGGTTCGTTCATTGCAGCAGATGGAGTGAACGCATTGGTATTCAAGCCGCTGGGAGTGACTTTGGCTGACGGAAGTTTTCAGTCTACATGGGGTATGTTCGGCATTTTGTTGCTGTGTGCCATTGTAGCATTGGGAACTATTTTTCTGTTCCGTAATCGTATGTTGCAGGTACGTATGACCATATTCAACAGTTTGCTGCTGATCGGTTATTACATTGTCGCAGCTGTGTTCTGGTACATGCTGAAGGGCAAATTAGGTGCTGACAGTTTTCAGCTGGGATGGGCTTTGTGTCTGCCTGCAGTCTGCATTATTTTGAATTATCTGGCTTTCCGTGCTATTTTTAGTGATGAAGTGAAAGTGAAAGCTGCCGACAGATTGCGATAAAGTAATCCGGTAAACTAGTATAGAGAGAAGAGGGTGTTCCAGCGTGGATTACCCTCTTTTTTTGTTTTCCGTTTATTTACACGATTGTAACCTTAACTACATACGTTTGACATACACAGTGTGCATCTTTGTGACAGAAAAACAACACACTGAACAATGATGCGTCTACGTACATTCTATTCTACCATTGTGCTGTCCGACATCCATCTGGGGACATCACATTCCAAGACAACCGAAGTGACCAATTTTCTGAAATCAGTGAACTGCCGCCGCTTGATATTGGACGGAGATATTATTGACGGATGGGCTTTGCGTAAGGGAGGTACCCGCAAGTGGCAGGCCCGTCACACAGACTTCTTCAAGGTTCTCATGAAGATGATGGAGAAACAGGGTACGGAGGTCATTTACGTGCGGGGCAATCACGATGATTTTTTGGACAGTCTGGTGCCCTTTACCTTTTACAATATTCGCATTGTGAAGGACTTTATTCACGAGAGCCATGGCAAGCGCTACTACGTGACCCACGGTGACATCTTCGATACAGTGACCACGAACATGAAGTGGTTGGCGCAGCTAGGCGATTGGGGTTACACCTTCCTGCTCTGGCTCAACAAAATCTACAACAACTACCGTATGCGCCACGGCTTGCCTTACTATTCACTTTCGCAGGCTATCAAGCAGAAGGTAAAAACAGCTGTTTCCTATATTTCCGACTTTGAACAGGAATTGGTGAAGTTTGCCCGTGCCCGCAAGTGCGACGGCGTGATATGTGGTCATATCCATCATCCGGCCGATACGTGGTACAATGACATCCATTACCTCAACTCGGGCGACTGGGTGGAGACAATGTCTGCTTTGGCTGAAGATGAAGACGGTAACTGGACAGTTATCCGCTACGGAGAGTTGCAGATAGAGCAAACCGAGAATCCGGTTCGTCAGATTGCCTCTTGATTTTTAAGTATCTTCATTGCGATATTCATATACCGTGTGATGTCGGTCGTTATTTCGCGGTTATAAACATCACAGCGTTTGCGTCCCAGGCGCACAACGATGGCATCCTGGCCGGGGATGGCGATGACGTACTGTCCCAACATGCCGCGCAGGTAAGGGTAGCGCATACCGTGATAATCCATGATCCACGTCTGGAAGCCGTAGTAGCTGAGCGAATCTTTACCCCATTGGTCTTTCAAGTACGAGGCAGGGCGCATCAGTTCGTCCATATAGGCTTCGGATATCAGTTGGCGTCCGTGCCAGTTGCCGCGGTGAAGCAGAAGGCGGGCAAAGCGGGCCACGTCGCGTGCAGTGGTGTGGAAGCAGCAGAAGGCTTTTTCGTCACCGTTTTTTTTGTCCAGTAGCCAGTAGGCATCGCGTTCGGCCTGCATGGGTTTCCATAATTTTTCTTCGGCATATTCGCTTAGTGTCTGTCCGGTGGCGGCTTCGATGACGAAAGCCAGCAGTTGCGTTTCGCCGCTGCGGTAGGAATATTGTACACCGGGCTTGCCCGTCACTTCCAGACCTGTAACCAGGTCGTAAAGGTCGTTACCGTAATAACCGTGTGTGGTGACGGAGAAGAGCGAAGCATACGCCTCATTCCACGCCATGCCGCCGCTCATGGTGAGCAGGTGGCGCAGGGTGACATCAGCTTGCCTGCCTTTGTTATATATAGGTATATAGCGCGACACAGGGTCGTCCAGACTATGTATTTTCCCTTCGTCGAGTGCGATGCCTGTCAGCAGTCCTACAATGGTTTTCGTGGCAGAATAGATATTCGAGGTCAGTGTGTCGTTCCATCCGTCGCGGTAGCTTTCGAAGACGATGCTGTCACGACGGATGACGAGAAACGATACGGTGTGCAGGCTGTCCAGATAATGGGCATCGCTTTCTGATAATTGGTAACGGTTATAGTTGGCAGAGAGAGGCCAACGCCATATGTTATCGGGGTTGTGGTGTACCGTGTGTCGGTGGAAAGTTTCCAGATCGTCGATTACAGGCATCCAGTGGATGAGTGCCTGACGGGCGTAGTAGGGCAGGGAGGCATAAACAACAACTATTACTACTGCCAAAGCGATGAGCACGCGAAAGATGTTTTTTTTCTTCGTTTTCATAGGCTTACTTTTTGTTTTGGATACTCAAGCAATATTCCGACGGTGTCATTCCTGTTTGCTTCTTGAACATGCGGCTCAAGTGCTGGGAATATTCAAATCCCAAGCTGTATGCTACTTGGGCAACACCTGTTCCACTGGCGAGTTGGTTCTTGGCTTCTTGAACAATGTACTGACGGATATAATTACTTGCTGTGTCTCCGGTTGTCTTTTTTATGAGATCACCGAAATAGTTGGGTGACATACAAAGCTTGTCTGCAAAATACTGGACAGTGGGCAAACCGAGCGATAGCTGTTGGTTATCATCGAAATAATTCCGCAATAAGTTATTAAACTTCATGAGTACATCAGAGTTTTCCGGTTCACGGGTCATAAACTGACGGTTATAGAACCGTTGGCAGAAATTTAGCATCAGGCCTATGTATTCCACAATAATCGCATTTTGAACGGCATCATGCTTGCGCTCGATTTCCTTACGGGTTTGCCGCATCAGCGAAATGAATAAATTTCGCTCTTCGTCAGTCATGTGCAGAGCCTCGTTGATGCGATAGTCGAAAAACGAATATTCTTTGATTTCCTTTTCCAAATGAGTTCCGTGTAACAGATCAGGATGAAATAGTAATGCCCATCCTGTCAGATAAACCTCTTCTCCGTTGTCTTCTTTGCCTCCTATTTGACCGGGGGCCACACAAATGAGTGTTCCTTTATGATAATCGTATTTTCCGCGGCCGTATGCCAAGTCTATTTCTGATTCGTCGTGTAAGAATATACCATATACTCCATAGTTGTTCAGGCAATGGCGCACAGGCGATATTTCCGTAAAGTCGATAACGTTGACCCATGGATGAAAGTCTGTAGCTCCGACATGGCGACTGTAATCACTCACATTATTTACTTTCAATATCTTACTCATAAAACTTCTCCAAAATAGATGTCCAATCGCAAAGATAAAAATTTCCCATTAGAAGAGGAACAAGAACCTATTGATATCAGTAAAATGGATACAAACATCCCACTTATCGTCACTTTGGTCTTGTAAGTACTTTCTATTTTTGCATCATCTAAGATAAACTACCAGAGAATATGATAAGATTTATATTATGTACCATGCTTCTTTGTGGGTTGCTGTCATGCAACACGACAGAGGAAAAAGAAACAAATCATTCAAATATCATGGAAACAGAGAAACAGAACATCGGAAGCTTGTTGGCACTCTATCCGAAGCCGATGACAGTCGTTGGGGCAGAGGTAGAAGGTAAAGTGAACTGGCTTGTAGTAGGACATACAGGTATCATCGGTCATGACAGAATCCTATTGAGTATGAGCAAAAGTCATTATACCAATCAGGGAATCAGAAAATCCAAAAAACTTTCTGTCAGTCTCGTAAGCCTCGAAATGTTGCCGAAGGCCGATTATGTGGGAAGCGTAAGTGGAGCGTCCGTTGATAAATCGGAGGTTTTCGAGTATCATATCGGCGAAAACGGTACACCTGTCATCGATATCTCACCGCTGACAATGGAGTGCAATGTAGTGGACATTTACGAAACAGAGGGATTCGATAATTTCATCTGTTCGGTCGTCAATACGTATGTTTCGCCGGATGTCCTTGGTGATAATGGAAAGCCCGACTATACCCGGCTGAAACCCGTATTGTTTGATTTCCCGACCTATTCCTATTTGGCTACCGGAGAAGTGATAGGCAAATGCCTCCAGTTGGACAAAGCACCTGCCATGTGTGATAAAGAACCGATGGCTGCCGACGGTATAGTACGGTTGTCGAAGATTGAAATCTATCCGCAGTACCTTGATGCGTACATGAAGTATGCGGCGGAAGTTGTCGAAGTCTCTCTGCGTACCGAACCCGGAGCATTGACGATGTATGCGGTCAGCGAAAAGGAGAATCCCTGTAGGGTAACGATTCTTGAAACTTATGCGAGCAGAGGGGCTTATGAAAAGCATATCGCATCCGAGCATTTCCAACGATATAAGCAGGGAACATTACACATGGTCAAGTCACTGATCCTGTCTGACCAGACCCCACTCAATCCGGCTAATCGGATCAACAACTTTATTCAGTAGAAACGACTAATAATTGTACGGAAACAGCAACGTAAATATACTTCCCTCGCCGGGACAGGAACGCACGTCGATGGTGCCTCCGTGCTGGTGCATAATCTGGCGGGCCAGTGTGAGGCCGATGCCCGAACCGCCGGGCTTGGTGGTGAAGAAGGGGACGAAGATGCGTTCCTGAACCTCGGGCTCGATGCCGGTTCCGTCATCTGTCACGCGGAGGAAGATGCGGCCCGTGGAGGTGATACCTGCCGAGAGGGTAATACAACGGGCTTCGTTCTCGCGGGCGTTCTTGATCAGGTTGATGAGTACCTGCTCCACCTGTCCTTTGTCGGCCAATAGTCGGAGCGGGGCAGGGGGCGGTGTAAGGTGCAGGTCGTTGTCTTCGGTCTGCATGAAGCGGACGACATCTTCCAGCAGGGCTGTAGCGTCGAGAGGTTGCAGCAGGGGTGGGGGCAGGTGCGACACCTCCCGGTAACTGCCTACGAAGCGGGTCAACGCATTCCCTCGTCGGGCAATGGTGGCAAGCATCTGCCGCATGTCTTCCTTCTCCTGTTCATTACCTTCCAGTCCGTCTACTTGCTTGCCCAACAATTCGGCTAAGGAGACAATAGGGGTGACGGAATTCATGATTTCATGGGTCAGTACCCGTATCAGTTTCTGCCAAGCCAGTGTCTCCTGAGTATCGAGTGCCGAATGGATGTTCTTCAGGCTGGCGATGACCAGCTTCCGTCCTTGCAGGATGAATTCCATGCCCGACAAGGCCAGTTGCGTGCCTTCTTCCTGCCGGTGTACCTGTATTACGTGGAGCGAGCCAGGATACAGATCACGCAGTAGCTGCGGCAGGTCGGGATGGAAGAGACGGAGGTCTTCTACGGTCTTCGGAGCCTTCAGTACCCAGGTGTCTTCCTGCTGTTCGTCCACGGCGGAAGCCAGCAGGCGGGTAGCGGCCTCGTTTTTCCATTCGATGTTGCCTTGTGGCGTATAGACCAGAACGGCAGTGTCGATGTGGTTAGCCAGGGCCTGGAAGTAGAGCAGGCGGCCTTCCTTGCGTTGCAGGTTGGTGCGGTAGTGTTCCAGCGCCTCCTGCATGCTGTCCAGCAGTTCGGGCGGCAGGCCGCGATGGCCACCTGTATGGTTGCTGCCGAAGGCTTCGGGAAACTCAGAGTAGCGCACCGATTGAATAAATTGCTCCATGAGGCGTGATGTACGCTTCATATACCGGCAGATGGCCCAGGCAATGCCCAGCGTCAGTAGGGCGGTCAGGCACGTGTTGATATAGAAACCGTGTACCGCCATCCAGGCAGTGAGGAGGCACGAGGCCAATAGGGCGGCGGTAAGCAGCAGGGGGATACGGGTCCAGAGGGTAGAGGTTGTTTTCATCTGACAGAATTTTTTGTTCACCACAGAGGACATATTCATTATAATTTATACTTCTCAATTCTCCGATACAGCGACGTCCGCGTGATGCCCAGTATCTCGGCAGCCAGGGTGATGTTGCCGTTGCATAGGCGGAGCACTTCGTCGATGCTTTCGCGTTCGATGCGCTCCAGGTTGTAGCGTTCCTTCTCATCCAGCGGTTCGTGCGTCAGGCGGCTTTGCAGGTGGAAGTCGCGGGCGGCAAGCATCGGGCCCGAGGTGAGGATGACCGCCCGTTCCACGGCATGTTCCAGCTCGCGCACATTGCCCGGCCAGCGATATTGCTGTAACTGGCGGCGTGCCTCGCGGCCGATGCCCTTTATTTCCTTGTGATATTTGCGGGCATAGCGTTGCACGAAGAAGTCGGCCAGCAGGAAGAGGTCGTCGCCCCGTTCGCGCAGGGGAGGCAGGCGCAGTTCGATGGTGTTGATGCGGTAGAGCAGGTCCTGGCGGAACTCGCGGCGGTCGATGGCGGCATAGAGGTCGGTGTTGGTGGCACAGATCAGCCGCACATCCACGGGATAGGCGGCAGTGGAGCCCAAGCGCGAGGCACGCCGCTGTTCGATGACGGAGAGCAGTTTGGCCTGCATGGGTAGGCTGAGGTTGCCTATCTCGTTCAGAAAGAGTGTGCCGCCCGTGGCTGCCTCCATACGTCCCGGCTTGGAGCGGCGGGCATCGGTGAAGGCACCTTTCTCGTAGCCGAACAGTTCGCTTTCGAACAGTGATTCGGGGATGCTGCCCAGATCGATGTCTATGTAGGGTCTCGTGCGGCGGGGCGACTGCTCGTAGATGTAGCGGGCCAGCAGGTCCTTGCCCGTGCCGTTTTCGCCCAAGAGTAGAAGATTGGCATCGGTGTCCGAACACTTGCGCACGGTTTGCAGCAGGGCCTGCATGGCGGCCGACTCGCCGATGATGTGTGTCGGTTCGGCTGGCGTGGCCAACGCTTCGGCACGTTGTTCAAGGGTCTTCTTTTGTTCTTTCAGCACCTTTACTTCGTGTCGGCTGAAACTCAGTTGCAGGGCGGCGGATACGGTAGCCAGCAGTTTGTCGTTCTGCCAGGGCTTGGGGATGAAGTCCGTGGCTCCCTGCTTGATGGCCTGTACCGCCTTCTCCGTGTCGCTGTAGGCGGTGATGAAGATGACCACCGCCTGCGGGTCGAGTTTCAATATCTCCTCCAGCCAGGCAAAGCCTTCGCGCCCGCTGACGGCGTCGCGGCGGAAGTTCATGTCCAGCAGGATGACGTCGTGCCTGACGCGTGACAGCAGGGGCAGCATCTCGCGCGGGTCGTCGAGGGTAGTCACCTGTTCGGCCAGCGGGCGCAGCAGCATCTTCAGGGTGAAGAGGATGTCTTCGTTGTCGTCTACGATGAGTATCTTTCCTTTTTTCATGGTGAGTACAAAGATACGTATTCTTTTTCGATAAACGCTGTACGGTAGCGTGCGATTGGTGTACGGATTCGGACGTTTTTTATCTCTCTATCCGATGATAAGCGACTGGTGAATAGCAGTTTGAAGGTTTGGCACAGATATTGCCCTACTTTCTTCGTAAATCCATTGTATATCGTGATGAACAGACTTTCTTTACCTTTATTGGCCTTACTTCTGCTGGCTATAGGAATCTCGTGCAGGCAACGCCGTCCGGGCATGAGCCGGGAGGAGGCGGTGGCGGAACTGGAGACACAGGCTGCCGAACAGGAAGCCCGTCGCCAACAGGCTGCTGCCACTCTGGATACCTTTGCTGCCGATTATTGCCCACCCGCGGGTATCAAGTATCAGCCGACCATGATCCGTACGGGTGGCAAGGTGCTCAACGTACCTGCTGCCCTGAAGAATGTACGTGTGTTGAAGCCCAACGCATTGGGCACTCTTTCTTTCCATCCCACGGGTTACGAAGGATATGGCCTCGGTGCGGAGTTGAACCCTGTGGACGACGGCTGGCTGCTGACGGACTACGAAGGTATCTGCCTGCTCGACAAGGACATGAAGCTGCGCAAGGTGCTTTTCAAGAATGAAGTGGAAATCAGCGAAATGAAGATGGGCAACGGCATCGGATATAGCATACGCAGCAAACGGCGTCTTAGCCAGGTGGGTTACGACTCTTCCACTCGCCAGCTTCGCGGACTCTATGCCGGTCAGGAGACTGAAGCGGACGACCGTCTCCGCTATGAATATGCTGTGGCTATTCTGCCCTGGGACGTGCTTGCAGAAGCCGCCGAACCGTGGACACCCGACCACCTGCCCAGCAAGTTGCCCATCGGCAGGACGCAGGGCAATGCCTTTGCCGTTACGGCTGGCGGTTGGCTGATGACCGAGCCTTTCAGCTCACGATTCTATACCTTCGGGCAGAAGGGCGACACGCTGTGTCGCTTCACGGTGAACGATGCCGAGGACTACGTGCCTACCTCCACCTACCGAAGCGGTGAGAATACTGACGTCTATCATTATGACGGGAAGCTCCGCCTGCGCATGGCCTACGACAACACCGTCTACGAGCTGACGGATGCCTCCACGCTCAAGGCCGTCTGGCGGTTGGACTTCGGCCCCCTGAAACGCCCCACGGGCAAGTATGTGGTGGGTAGCCTGAATAACAGTCTCGACAGATATTATCTGATTAATAACTGGATAGAAACAAACAGATACCTGTTGGTTCAACTGTCGCGCAGCTACGATTCGCCCAATGCCCGCACCCAGGGAACAGTGACGCTTCATACACTGGTGTACGACAAACAGACGGGCGACTTCTTCAGCCTGCCTGGACGGACCGACAAGGATGGCCGATACACCTACGCCAACCTGCCTTTCCAGGTAGAAGGGAAGGAACTCTCTCTCCTGCCTTCGTTGACGATAAGAGACCGGGCCGCCGCCTGCTTCAAAGGAAAGCGGCTGAAGGAGATGCTGCCCGACCTGCCCTTGTCGAAGCAATGGAAAGATGAGGAAATCGTCGTTGTACAGATGGAATGACGCTAAAGTCTCCCCTTGACGGGAGCGACAGAAAACAGTATATTTGTAAAACCCGAATAAAAACAGAATTATGCTGAGACATTACATCAAAGTGGCACTTCGGCTCATCCGCCGGAGCCTGCTGTTCTCCTCCATCAACCTGATGGGGTTTGTGTTGGGCCTGACGGCGGCCTTCCTCATCTACCTGTGGGTGGTGGACGAGCTGACGCACGACGACTGCTTCCGCGACGGCAACCGCATCTACCGCGTGACGGAGCTTCGTCGCGAGGCGGGCGGAGAAATCAAGGAGTCGCCCCGCCTGCCGCGCACGCTTACCACCACCTTCCGGCAGAAGTTCCCGCAGGTGGAGGACGCGACGGCCATCAAGTACGGCGACCGGCACTCCTACGAGACAGAGGACGGAAAGAAGATGACGGCAACGGAAACTTACGTAGACAGCACCTTCTTCCGCTTCTTCACCTTCCCCGTGGTGGAAGGCAACCCCCAACGCATCAACGACAACCCCGGAAACGTGGTCGTCTCCACCGAACTGGCCCGCAAGTTCTTCGGCCGGGGCCCGGCCGTCGGGCAGAAGCTGACCTATTCGTTCGGCGACTTCATCAACGACGTCTATACGGTGGTGGCCGTGGTGGACATTCCCCGCAAGAGCCACATCCGCTTCGAGCTGGCCAAGCCGATGGAGGCGTATGGCAAAGGAGCCATGAACATCGATTGGGATACCTTCAGGGAAAGTATGCACGTCTATGTCAAGATGAAGGACGGTGCGGCCCTGCTCCGCAGCGAGGCGCAGGCCATGAGCCGCCTGCCGACCGACCGTGGCGAGAAGAACGTACGCCTCGGCTTCCAACCCCTGCGCGACATCTATCTGCATACCCGCTTTGCCGACCCCGACGTGGAGAAGCACGGAAACCTGGCCACCGTCTATCTGTTCATCGCCCTGGCGGTGCTCATCATCTTCATGGGGGCATTCAACTTCACCACCCTCTCCACTGCCCGCGCCTCGCTGCGCTACAAGGAGGTGGGCGTGCGCAAGGTGACGGGAGCCAAGCGACGCGTGCTCATCGGGCAGTTCCTCTCCGAGGGGATGGTGCAGGCGTGCATTGCCCTGCTGCTGGCGCTGGCGCTGACGGAACTGACGCTGCCTCTGTTCAACCGGGTGATGGAGACCGACCTGCGGCTGGAAGCGAGTTGGAGCGTGGTGCTCTACAGCCTGTTCGGCATTGTGGGCGTGGGTTGCCTGGCGGGCAGCTATCCGGCCTTCTATCTGTCGTCCGTCAACCCGCTGCTGGCCTTCAAGGGCGGGCGCAAGACGGGGCGCAAGGGCGGACTGATACGCGGACTGGTGTGCGTGCAGTTTGTCATCGCCCTGGTGCTGATGCTGCTGACGGGCATCGTATTCAAGCAACTGCACTACATGCAGAACAAGGACATGGGGCTGGACAAGGAAAACATCGTTTGCATTTATACCAGCCTGTGGTACAACGTAGGCGACTTCAAGCAGGAGCTCTTGCGCAATCCCGACATCAAAGGCGTCTCCATGTCGTCGCCCATCGAGAGCTTCGGCGAAGGCACCAGTTACAAGGATGGGAAACCAGTGGAGTGGACCGATGTGGACGGTCGCACCGACTCTCTGCGCATGGTGCAGCTGTGGGCCGACGGCGACTTCGTAAAGACCTTCGGCATGAAGCTGGTGAAGGGAGAGCTGATGAATGCCGACTTCAACAACTACTGGGACCAGGGGGAGACCAAGACCGCCGTCATCAACGAGACAGCCTGGCATGCCATGAAGGTGGCCGACCCCATCGGGCTGGAAATCCGTTCGGAGTGGGGAATGCCGCTGCGCATCGTGGGCGTGGTGAAGGACTTCAACTTCCAGTCCATGCGCGAGCAAATCAAGCCTGCCTACATCTGGTACAACCCCGAAGCTCTGAGCTATCTGTACATCAAGATAGCCCCCGAACGGCGGCAGCAGACGTTGGCCTTCATCAAGGAGAAGTTCGAGGAGTTTGCCACACGCGACAACACTTTTATCAAGGATTTCAGCTACCAGTTCTTCTCCGACAAGCTGAACCAGAACTATGCCCGCGAGCATCAGCAGAGCCGTATGTTGCTGTTCTTCACCGTGCTGGCCATCCTCATTGCCGTGATGGGTGTGTTCGGCCTCGTGGCACTCTCCACCGAACAGCGCACCAAGGAGATTGGCATCCGCAAGGTGAACGGCGCGCACTCCGACCGCATCGTGCGTATGTTCTGCCGCGAATACCTCGTCTGGGTGGGTATTGCCTTCGTCGTGGCCTGCCCCGTGGGCTATTGGCTGATGCGCAGCTGGCTCAGCGACTTTGCCTATCAGACGCCCGTCAGCTGGTGGCTCTTCCTGCTGGCCGGTCTGCTGACGGCGGCTATTACCTTGCTGACGGTCATAGGGCAGACGTGGCGCAAGGCGTCGCAGAATCCGGTAGAATCGCTGAGATACGAGTAAATGAAGAATGAAAAATGAAGAATGAAGAATTTAAAGTATCGGTTTAATTCTTCATTCCTTAATTATTAAAATAACAATATGAAAACAGACAACGTAATCAAGGCCGTGGGCCTGACCAAAATATTCCGCACCGAAAGCGTGCAGACAACCGCATTGAATGAAGTGAACCTGGAAATCTATCCGGGTGAGTTTGTAGCCATCATGGGCCCGTCGGGCTGTGGCAAGTCCACGCTGCTCAACGTCATGGGCCTGCTGGACAATCCTACCTTGGGCGAACTGTGGTTCATGGGGCAGGAAGTGTCCCGATGGAAGGAAAACGACCGCACCGACCTGCGCAATGGCAACCTGGGCTTCGTTTTCCAGAGCTTCAACCTGATAGACGAACTGACGGTGTTCGAGAACGTCGAACTGCCCCTGCTCTATGCCGGCGTACCCGTCCGCGAACGGGTGGAGCGTGTGAACCGGGCCCTCGACCGCATGCAGATTACCCATCGTTCGGAGCACTATCCGCAGCAGCTCAGCGGCGGTCAGCAGCAGCGTGTGGCCATTGCCCGTGCCATTGTCACCAATCCGAAAATCATTCTGGCCGACGAGCCGACGGGTAACCTCGACTCGGCCAACGGCAACGAAGTGATGTCCCTGCTGAAGGAGCTCAATGCCGACGGCGCCACGGTAGTCATGGTGACTCATTCCGAAGAGAACGCCCGCGAGGCACGCCGCATCATCCGCATGATGGACGGCGTTATCCTGACGGAAAGCAGCCGACGATCGTCGGGAAGCTTCTGAAGCCCTTCGCGGAGCAGCCAACGATCGTTGGGAAGGTTTCGTAGGGGTACGGAAGTGTGCCAACGATCGTTGGGAAGGTTTCGTAAGGGTACGGAAGTGTGCCAACAATCGTTGGGAAGGTTTCGTAGGGGTACGGAAGTGTGTCAACGATCGTTGGGGAGGTTTCGTAGGGGTACGGAAGTGTGTCAACGATCGTTGGGGAGGTTTCGTAGGGGTACGGAAGTGTGCCAACGATCGTTGGCAGGGTTTCGTAGGGGTACGGTGGTTCGCCAACGATCGTTGGCGAAGTTTGGAGGACCTTCGGCGGGCTTCCTCCTTACTTCTTCCGTGCAGCCACGGCCAGTATCACGCCCAGCGCCACGCCCAGCAGGGCGGCGAACAGCACGCGCATCTCGCCCGGCAGCAGGAAGGTGATGGTGTGGGCAGGGAACCAGAAGAGTGGAATGGTCTTTTTGAACACGAAGCCCCACTGCACCCGCCAGTTCAGGTTCTGCATGATCTCGCCCATCGGGATGGGGGTAAAGAGGCCGCGCAGAGTGCCGCCCGTCGCCAGGATGTGCGTGTCCGTAATTTTGTGGAACGTCATGAAGACGGGTGCGAAGATGCTGTTCATGGTGACGGAGATGGCGAAGGCCAGCAGCACTTTGCCCAGGGTGACGGGGCCGGCCATGATGGCGGCGGGGTCATTGACGCCCAGGTAGCCTGCGGCGGCGGGTACGCCCGTGGAGAAGATGATGAACGCCAGGTTGATGCCCATGCCCAGCACGCCCCACACGACGGCGCGAGGCAGGACGCCGAACCCTTTGCGCAGGTATTGGCCCGTGCTGATGCGCAGGCCCAGCAGCTCGCCCAGCGTGGAGAGGACGGCAAACTTCAGGAAGCTCATCACCATGCCGTGTTCGGCATTGAACGACTGATAGCCCGCATACAGGCTTGAGGAAAGGAAGAAAGGCGCGAACAGCGCCACTGCGATCAGGCAGAAATAGAAATCGGTGCGTTTCATGGTTATTAGGTTGTATTTGTACATTTTGGTTTATGGCGGCACAATGTACTAATTTTTATGAATTCGGCAAATCTTTGTTCGCTAAAAATGTTGTTGTAAAAGATAAATGCCTATTTTAGGCTCTGTTTTATAACTAAACCGATATAATCATGAAAAAATTAGCTGTTCTTTTTGTCGTGTCGGCGGGCTTGTGTATGGCTGCCTGCCGTCCTGCCGCACAGAAGCAGGAGGGCGCTGTACAGGAAGTATCTGCCGTTTCCGATTCTGTAATTACGTGTAGCGGCCGTCTGGTGATGGGGCACGAAGCCTATTCGTTCACCCCCGACGGCGATACCTTGTCCTATTGGGTGGTGGACCGTTCGGGCGAGCTGAAGAAACGCTACGAGGAAGCTCTTCCGGCCGGTGCCGAACCCTACACCCCTGTTTCCGCCGAGTTGAAGGTGAAGATGATGGAGCCTTCGTCCGAAGGCTTTGCCGCCGAATATGATGGCGTGGTAGAGGTGCAGGCGATTATTCGCGTGGGCGAGTAGGTTCGCCGCCTGCCTTTCGGGCCAGTTCGGCACGGATGCGGCTCAGCGACTGGGGGGTGATGTAGAGATAGGAGGCGATGTGCTTCAGCGGTACGTGTTGCAGCAGCTCGGGCATGCGTTCGAGCAGTGACAGGTAGCGCTCCTTGGCCTGCGTGGCTCCTTCGTTGATGAGCCGTTCCTCGAACACCAGAAATTCTCGTTCGAACATTCGCCGTCCCAGGTTGGCAGCTGCTGCCGAGGAGTGGAAGAAGGCTTCCAGATCCTGCCTGCCGATGCGGTAGAGCAGGCTGTCGCTCATGGCCTCGATGGACGTACCCGACGGCCTTCCGCCCATATAGCCGCGGGTGGAGAAAAGCGATTCGCCCGTGGTGGCAAACCAGATGCTCACGTCCACCCCGTTGCGCAGGTAATAGCCGCGCCAGATGCATTGGCCTATCAGATGGAACGAGGTGTTGAGCTCGCCTTCGCGCACCAGCATTTCGCCGCGGCGGTAGGTCACGGGTTCCATCAGTGCCAGCAGGGAAGCGGCGTCCTTGCTGTTCAGGTTGTATTTCTTGCTGAATATATCGACGAATTTTTCCATATCTTTTTATTTTCAATCTCCGAGTTTCTCTTTCCTCTTTCTGCCGCGGCAATAGATGGTCAGCACGAAGAGCAGCGTCAGCGTCTCGGCGGCAGGTACGGCCAGCCAGATACCGGGCACACCCATCACGGCGGGCATCAGCCAGAAGCACAGCAGCACCAGGATGAAGCCGCGCAGCAGGGTGACGGCCATGGCGGGACGGTCGCGCTCCACACTCTGAAAGTAGCCGATGGACACGATGTTCACGCCGAAGCACACGAAGCCGGCGGCAAAGAGCGGAAGTCCCTCTACGGCGATGCGGTAGGCCGGATAATGGGTATCGACAAACATGCCTACAATCCCTTCGGTGAAGAACTCCGTGACGAGGAACACCACCACGCCGCACACCACCGCCGTCCACAGGGCCAGGCGGAAGGCCGACCGCACCCGCTCGGGTTGTGCCGCTCCGTAGTTGTAGCTCAGGATGGGCTGTGCCGACTGGGCGATGGCATTGTATACCATAAAGATGATGGGGAAGAAGTAGCAGGCGATGCTGAAGGCCGCTACGCCGTCTTCGCCCAGGTAGCGGATGAAAACGTAATTGCCCACGAACATCATGGTAGCGATGGCCGCTTCGCACAGGAAGGTGGAGAGGCCCAGGCGCATCATGTAGCCCACGTTGCGCACCGTCAGTCGCAGGCTCTTCAGGCTCAGCTTGATGCGCTCCAGGCGGATGACGTGCTGGCGTTGCAGGAGATAGAAGAGGATCATCAGTGCCCCGAAGATGTAGCCCAGGCTGGTGGCCAGTGCGGCGCCGAACATACCCCATTGGAGAACGTAGATGAACAGCCAGTCGAGGAAGATGTTGATGAGCGCAGCCACGATGTTGCACGTCATGGCATAGTTGGGCGAGCCGTCGAGCCGCACGAAGAACATGCCCGAGCTGAGCAGCGCGCTGAACACCAGGAAGGGTACGAACCAGTACATGTATTCTACGGCCAGCGGGAGCAGCCGATCGCTGCTGCCCAGCAGGCGGGCCACCTGCTCCACGTTGCCCAGGATGGCCACGGCATAGGCAATGAGCAGCAGGGACGAGACGATGACGGCCTGCGTCACGTTGATGCGTGCCACCTTCGGCTTGCCGTGCGACAGATGGATGGACGCCACGACCGACGCCCCGATGCCGAACATCAGCGCCACGCCCGTATTGATGAGGAACAGCGGAGCGGTGATGTTGACCGCCGCCAGCGCGTCGCTACCGATGCCCTTGCCCACAAAGATGCCGTCCGTAATGATGAAGATGGCCGAAAACACCATGCCCAGCACGGTGGGTATCAGCAGCTTCCTGAACAGGGTGGGGATGTGCATGCTGCCGAAGTCGATGCTGTCTTTCAGCGGAGTGTGATTGTCTTTTTTCGTTGTCATAGCTTTTTCGTTTTTGCGGGTGCAAAGGTAAGCCAAAGTTCGGCGCGGAAGATTAACAAATGATAATTAATGCAGGGAGCCTATCGGGGGCGGCAGGAGTTTTCCGAATCTTCTTCATCAATTTTGCGCAGGGGGCGGCAGGGATTGCCTACGGCCAGCGTATGGGCGGGCACGTCGCGCGTCACCACGCTGCCTGCGCCGATGACGGCCCCGTCGCCGATGGTCACACCCGGCAGGATGACCACGTTGCCGCCTATCCACACGTTGTTGCCGATGCGGATGGGGTAGGCATACTCCAGGCCTGCGTTGCGGCGGCCGATGTCGAGCGGATGGCCGGCGGTATAGATGCCCACGTTGGGGGCGATGAAGACGTTGTCGCCGATGGTGACGTCGGCTCCGTCGAGGATGACGAGGTTGGTGTTGGCAAAGAAGTTGCGGCCGATGCGGATGTGGTAGCCGTAGTCGCAATAGAAGGGCGAGATGATGCATCCGCCTTCGCCCATGTGCACGATGCGGCGTATCAGGCGGTCGCGCTCGTCCGTGCGGTCGGGCGGCAGTAGGTTGTACTCATGCAGCAGGCAGCGCGTCTGTAGCATTTCCTGTTGCAGTTCGGGGTCATTGTTGGCATCGTAGAGCAGACCTTCGGCCGCTTTCTGTTTCTCTGTTTTCATCAGCGTAAGTTTGTTTTGGAATATTTTGGGGTAAAGTTAGCGCTTATATATGGAAAAACGATAATTTTGCCCGCGATAAATCTTTCAGTCACCCGTATGGAAAGGGTCTTGGTAGTATCGAACTCGAACGAGCTGGTTAGGATGAAGCCGGAGCGGATAGCCTATATCTCCTCGGACGGCAACTATGTGACGGTGGTGCTTCACGACCGCACGGAGCACGTCTTTGCCTTCAACCTCCTGCGCATGCAGAAGCTGGTCGAGACCCAGCTGGCCGAGGAGGCGGCCTGCTTCATCCGCATCGGGAAGAGCCTGATCATTAATCGCAACTACATCTATAAAATCAATCTGACGAAGCAGGAACTGGTTTTGTCGGACAGCAGGCTGGATGGAGCTTTCAGGCTCTCGGCTTCGCGCGAGGCCCTGCGGCAGCTGAAGGAATTGTTGGAAAAGGAGGCAGGATTATGAAGAGACACGAAGAAGACGAAATACAGGTATTGGGTCAGGCAGGTGGCGGACGAAGGCGGGGAGGCGGCAGACGTTTCCTTGGGTATCTGTTGCCCGCTTTGGTTGTAGCCCTTCTGATAACAGGCTGGTTTCTCCTCAGGAAAACGGCCGTTTCTCCACAGGAAAACGATGCTTTCCCCCTGGAAAGCGACCTGGCCCTTCTGGAAGACGGGCAGCAACTTGCGTCGGGTGTGGCGAAGGAGGTACGCATCAGCGTCGTGGACGATACGGTGAACGACGTCCCGATGCAGGTGTTTGTCATCGAGGGGGCCGAAGCGCGCCTGTGCATTGGGCGCCCTGCCGCGCAAGATACGACGGTGCTCATGGCCCTGCCTGCCGCCGATGTGCGCAAGGACAACCTGGGCATTGTGGGCGACTTCGTCTTGGACGGACGCCGCTATGGTAACGGCAAGCGGAAGGAGGGTTATGGCGCCCTGCTCGAAGGGCAGCTCTTTCTGGGCGTTTCGGCTTCGGACACGGTGATGAACTATTGCGCCTCGCGGCAAGGTTCCTTCTTCAGGCAATATGCGCTGGTGGCCGACGGAAAGATATGGCCCAACCGCCTGAAGGGAAAATCCCTGCGGCGGGCGGTGGCGCGGAAGGCCGACGACGCCCGCGTCTATGTGGTGGTGAGCCGCCAGCGCGAGTCGCTCTACGACTTCTCGGAAGCCCTGGCTGACTATGGCATGCACGACGCCCTCTACCTGCCTGGTGGCGATGCCTATGCCTTCTGCAAGGTGGATGGTGATACCCTCTTTTTGGGAGTTTCGCAGGAGCATGTCTATCCTAACACGAACTATCTGGTCTTCGGGAAATAATATTTCGTGCGTTCAACGCACTATTTCATACATTATTTGTTATACTTCATAACAGGCGGCATCTGTCGGCTTGCGGGCATGGGTGTTTTTGCCTATTTTTGTCGTGCAGGTCGATGATGCAAGTCCGACGCCTGTTTCATAAAAAGAAAAACTGGACTGAATGTATAAACTATTTAAACTTTACTGGAATGAAAAGAAACTTTATCTGTCTGGCCGCTCTGTTGTTGCTGATGTCGTGCGGCAGCAAGCAGGCCAAGAGCCCCGACAAGGCCGAAACCCCTATTGGAGCGAGCGATGCCGCCCAAGGCTACACCTACTCCAAAGTACTCGACAAGAAAATCCGCATCTTCGAGGAGGGTGCACGTGTCCTGTCGGCCACCGATCCGCAAGCCACGATGGCAGGCTATGTCGTGTTTCCGTCCGACTCGTCCAAGGCAGAAGTGTTCCTGCCGCAGGAAACCGTTGTGTTGGACAAGCGTGTCCGTCCTGATGGTACGGCCGTATGGAATGTGGAGGACGACGATACCTACATGCTGGAAAAGTGTGGTAACGAATGGTTGGTGAGTCGGGGTGGAAAGGTGTTGTATGCTTCGACCGGTTGTGAAAACCAGCTCAAGGCCGAGTTCGTGGGTGCGAAAGGAGAAAAACTCTCCGCCGTCTTCTTCACCCAGGCAGGGGTGGCACAAATCCGCTACAACGGCATCGACTATCTGCTCCGCCAGTATGTCACTGCCTCGGGCTACGGCTATCGGAATCCGCTGGCCGACATCAGGGGGAAAGGACAGCAGGTAACCCTTTCGCTCGCAGGAAATGACACGTCCATCGACTTTGTGGAGCAGAAATAAGTGAATCGAAATAAGTAAGCTATATAGAAGATATAAACCATGAAAAAATCAATGATGCTGGCCGTGGCTGCCTGCGTACTGGCTTCGTGCCACACGGCCACTCAAAAAGAAGAGAGAGAATTTGTAGGGAACTGGTTAGAGGTGATGCCCGTCAACTCCCAATTTACGCAGGGGGTGACGCTGAACGCCGACGGCACCGCTGCTTCCATCGGCATGGCTACGCTGAAGTATGAATCGTGGAGCCTGGCCGATGGCAAGCTGGTGCTCAACGGCAAGAGCATCGGCAATGGGCAGACGCTGGACTTTTCGGACACGCTGGACGTGGTGTCCCTCACGGCAGACTCCCTGAAGTTGGGCAAGAACGGTGCTTATCGCATCGATTACTATCGGGTGAAGGAGGTGCCTGTCCTGGGCAAGGACAAGGCGTTGCTCGACTCCCTTCAGAAGGCGGAAGGTACGGGTCAGTTGCAGACGCGCGTCTATCGTGGCACGTTGCCAGCCGCTTCATGCCCGGGCATCGTCTACGATATCACCCTCTACAACTACGAACATAGCGGCGACGGCGTGTTCAGAGCGAGCCTCACCTACCTGGAGGCTGAGGACGGGAAGGACCAGACGTACGAGTTCTGCGGACGCCAGTACACCTTGCGTGGAAATGCCGTAGACAAAGACGCTACTGTCCTTCAGTTTGTGCCTTTCGACAAGGCTGAGGACACGATGAACTTTCTGTTCGGAGGTGACAAACTGACCATGCTCGACCGCGAGTTGCGACCGATTGACTCGAATTTGAACTACACTCTGCAATTGCAATAGACTTTCGTTGGCTGGCTGCGGGCTTTTTCGTACTTTTGCACTTTCATTTTTTAAATCATTTGAACACCTCTATGAAGTCGGACATCGAAATAGCTCGCAGCATCGAGCTCAAGAAAATCAAGCAGGTGGCTGAGAGCGTCGGCATACCTCGCGAAGAAGTGGAAAACTATGGCCGTTACATCGCCAAAATTCCCATTCATCTCATCGATGAAGAAAAAGTAAAGCAAAGCAATCTGATCCTGGTGACGGCCATTACGGCCACCAAGGCGGGTATTGGCAAGACCACCGTCTCCATCGGCCTGGCGCTGGGATTGAACAAGATAGGCAAGAAAGCCATCGTGGCCTTGCGCGAACCTTCCTTAGGTCCCTGCTTCGGCATGAAGGGTGGGGCGGCAGGCGGCGGCTATGCGCAGGTACTGCCCATGGAGAAAATCAACCTGCACTTTACAGGCGACTTCCACGCCATCACCTCTGCCCATAACATGATTTCGGCCCTGCTCGACAACTACCTTTACCAGCATCAGGCCGACGGTTTCGGGCTGAAGGAAATCATTTGGCGGCGTGTACTCGACGTGAACGACCGCTCCCTGCGCAGCATCGTGACCGGCTTGGGACCGAGCACCAACGGCGTGACACAGGAGTCGGGCTTTGACATCACGCCCGCTTCGGAAATCATGGCCATTCTCTGCCTGGCTAAGGATCAGGATGACTTGCGCCGTCGCATCGAGAACATCATCCTCGGTTTCCGTTTCGACGGTACCCCCTTTACAGTGAAGGATTTGGGTGTGGCCGGCGCCATCACCGTCCTGCTGAAGGATGCCATCAACCCCAACCTGGTGCAAACCACGGAAGGCACGGCGGCATTCGTACATGGCGGTCCTTTCGCCAACATCGCCCACGGATGCAATTCCATCCTCGCTACGAAGATGGCGATGACCTTCGGCGACTATGTGGTGACGGAAGCTGGATTCGGCGCCGATCTGGGTGCGGAAAAATTCTATAATATCAAGTGCCGCAAGAGTGGCTTGCAACCCAAGCTGACCATCATTGTGGCTACGGCCCAAGGATTGAAGATGCATGGTGGCGTGAGCCTCGACCGCATCAAGGAGCCGAGCATGGAAGGACTGAAGCAGGGCTTTGGCAACCTGGACAAACACGTGCGCAACCTGCGTTCCTTCGGACAGACCGTTGTGGTGGCCTTCAATCGCTTTGCCAGCGATACGGACGAGGAGGTGGAAGCCATCCGCCGTCATTGCGAAGAGAAGCTGGGTGTGGGTTTCGCCATCAACAACGCCTTTGCAGAAGGAGGCGAAGGAGCCGTCGACCTGGCCCGTCTGGTGGTAGATACCATCGAGCAACGGCCTTCCCAGCCGCTTGCCTTCACGTACGAAGAGACGGACAGCGTAGAGCGTAAGATCGAGAAAGTGGCCTGCAACCTCTATGGAGCGAGCGTGGTGACTTATAGTATTCATTCACGTAAAATGCTTAAACTCATTGAGCAGATGGGTATTACGCATTATCCGATTTGCATTGCCAAGACACAATATTCCTTCTCGGCCGATCCGAAGATTTATGGGGCGGTAGACAATTTTGAATTCCACATCAAGGATATTGTCATCAACCATGGTGCCGAAATGATTGTGGCGATTGCGGGCGAAATCTTGCGTATGCCTGGCCTTCCCAAGGTGCCTCAGGCAGAACATATCGATATCGTAGACGGGTTGATAGAAGGGCTGAGTTAATGGAAAATTGAAAATGGAGAATTGAAAATTCAATTAGCAATTCCTATATAGAAAAAAGAGTGCATCCTAAGGGATGCACTCTTTTTTTGTCCTAATTTTCTATTCTCAATTTACTCAATAAGCGAAGATCGGGTAGTTCTTCATTGTTTCATTGACGCGTGCACGAACTTGTGCGATAACGGCTTCGTTGTCTACGTTGGAGAGCACAGTTTCGATCATTTCGGCAATTTCGAGCATCAAGTCTTCCTTGGCGCCACGAGTCGTGATGGCAGGCGTACCCAAGCGGATACCTGAAGTCTGGAAAGCTGAACGGCTGTCGAAAGGCACCATGTTCTTGTTGACGGTGATGTCGGCCGAAACAAGGGCTTTCTCGGCTACCTTACCAGTCAGGTCGGGGTACTTCGTGCGAAGGTCGACGAGCATGGAGTGGTTGTCCGTACCGCCGCTCACGATGGAGAAGCCACGGTCGATGAGCGCCTGTGCCAGCACGGCGGCGTTTTTCTGTACCTGTGCGGCATATTCCTTCCATTCGGGTTGGAGGATTTCGCCGAAGGCAACAGCCTTGGCAGCGATGACGTGCTCCAGCGGGCCGCCTTGAATACCAGGGAATACGGCCGAGTCGAGCAGTTGTGACATCATCTTGATTTCGCCCTTCGGTGTCTTTTTGCCCCAAGGGTTGGGGAAGTCCTTGCCCATGAGGATGATACCGCCACGAGGGCCGCGGAGGGTCTTATGAGTGGTCGAGGTGACGATGTGGGCATACTTCACAGGGTTGTCTAGCAGGCCTGCGGCGATAAGGCCGGCGGGATGTGCCATGTCGATCATCAGGATGGCGCCCACCTTGTCGGCTATTTCGCGCATGCGTTTGTAGTCCCATTCGCGTGAGTAGGCCGAACCGCCGCCAATGATCATCTTCGGGTGTTCGCGCAGGGCCACTTCTTCCATCTGGTCGTAGTCTACACGGCCTGTTTCCTTGTTCAGGTTGTATTCACAGGGGTGGTAGATGATGCCCGACGTGTTCACCAGTGAGCCGTGCGACAGGTGTCCGCCATGAGCCAGGTTCAGGCCCATGAACTTGTCGCCAGGGTTGAGCACGGCCAGGAAGACAGCTGCGTTGGCTTGTGCGCCCGAGTGGGGCTGTACGTTGGCCCATTCGGCTCCGAATATCTGTTTGATGCGGTCGATGGCGATCTGTTCGCTCTGGTCCACCACTTCGCAACCGCCGTAGTAGCGCTTGCCTGGGTAGCCTTCGGCATACTTGTTGGTGAGGCAGGAGCCCATGGCCTGCATGACTTGGTCACTTACGAAGTTTTCTGATGCGATCAGTTCAATGCCTTTGAGCTGACGTTGGTGTTCTTTTTCGATGATGTCGAAAATTAAATCGTCTCTTTTCATGTGTTTCTATAATAGATTAATAGTTCTTTCTTTTAAAAGTTTACAAATGTAAGCAAATAAATGAATATATGCGTCATTTTGTTTAAAAAAACACGCCAAACGAGAAACTGAGTACATTGTCTTTGCGGGTGAAGCGTATCTCTTTGTCAGGGATGTTTTCGCCGGGCGAAGGTTGGAGGTCGGGCATGTCGTAGGTGATTTTCTTAGAGATGTTGTGCAGGCCGATGTCGTAGCGGAAGTCGAAGAAGATGCGCGAAATGGTGACTGCCACGCCTACGGTCAGGCTGGCATTGAAGGGGTAAAGTTCTTCGCGGATGTTGTCCATGTTGAAGTTTTCGAAAGTGACTTTACTCTTTTTGTCCCAGATGTAGCGCAGCTTCGGTCCTCCGAAGACGGCCAGGCTGTAGGGGCCGTCCTTGATGATGTTGTAGCCGTAGATGACAGGGATTTCGACACTGTGGATAGACGAGGTGATGCTTCCCTGTTCGGGCAGGGTGCCTTCGGGAGCATTGTCTACGGGCAGCGGCTTGTCGAAGGTGATGTTGCAACGGTTGATGGTGTAGGACAATTCGGGCTGCAGAAAGTGGCGGTCGAAATTGATGCGCATAAACAGGGAGGCGAAGTAGCCTATCTTGTAGTTGTTCTGCACCTGTTCTACATGGGTCCCGTTGATGCTGAGGTCGGACACGAGGAACAGAGAGGCGGTAAATCCGCCCTTGGCACCAAAGTTGATGGATGTTTCCGTCTTTCGCTTTTTCTTGTCAGCCTGTGCGTCGGCATCGGGATTGGCCGACGGTTGTCCGTACGCCAGTGTGGAAGCCGTCAGCAGGGCAAGCAAGAGGGAAGCTCTGTTTCTTTTCATGTCGTTCCTTCGTTTGTCTGTTGTTTAACTTTTCTTCTTTTCGACGCTCCAGCCGAACTTGCCTATCTTGGGGCCCAGTTCGTAGTAGCCGCCGTGGACGTAGACCAGCGGGTTCGTCTCGGCCAGTTCCAGCTTGCCCGTGTCGGGGTTCAGGTGGCTGGTTTCGGCGCGTACGTTCACCACGTCGGCGATGAACATGTCGTGCGAGCCCAGCGACACGATTTCCTTGACGCGGCACTCGATGCAGAGGGGCGACTCTTCGATGAGCGGCGCCTGCACCACGGTGCAACGTCCGGGTGTCAGATGCATTTCCTCGAACTTGTTGTAGTCGCGGCCCGAGCGTACGCCGCACCAGTCGGTGGCGCGTGCCATGTCCTTCGTGGTGAGGTTGATGACGAACTCCATGTTGCGGCGGATGATGTCGTAGGAGTGGCGTTCGGGGCGGACGGAGATGTAGCACATGGGCGGGTTGGTGCAGAGGGTGCCTGTCCAGGCCACGGTGAGTATGTTGTATTCCTCGGGCGTGCTTCCGCAGCTCACCAGGACGGCGGGCAGGGGGTAGATGAGGGTGCCGGGTTTCCAGTCTTCTTTCATTTCTTTAATTGAAAATTGAAAATTGATAATGGATAATTATTTGTTGAGGCTGCTTTTGGTTGTTTTTACGATACTGATCAATAGTTTGAGAAGTTCTTCACAATCTTTGTTGATAGAGGTAAACTCGTGATCTTTCAAGTAATCGGTATCGTGTAGCAACGAAAGCCAGTAGGTCGTTTCGTTTGCTTCTTTCAAAGCAACATTCATCTTGTTCAGGAAATCAGCTTTGCTTTGTGCATGGGCCGATTCCTTAATCAGTGCGCCTATGGCCGTACCGCTTCTCAACAACTGGTGGGCAATGGCGTATATCTTCTTGTTCTCGTCCAGATATTTGTACAAGTTGATGATACGGATGGAGAATTGATAACTCTTTTCCTCGACAACGTTGATTCTTCGTATTCTATCATCATTATCCATTATCAATTCTCCATTCTCCATTGATTAAATAATCTCGATTTCTTCCCTCGTCTGCTCCTTCTCGCAATAGTGGCACTTGATGACGCAGCGTTCCTTGTCGATGACGTGGAAGCGGGTGGGCATGGGCTCGTTGTTGGTGATGCACTTGGGGTTGGCACACTTCACGATGCCGCGCAGCTCGTCGGGCAGCTTCACCTCGCGCTTCTCCACCACCTCGTAGTTGCGGATGATGTTCAGCTTCACGTTGGGCGCCACGACGGCGATGCGGTTGATCTCATCGTCGCAGAAGAACTTGTCGGCAATCTTGATGATGCCCTTCTTGCCCAGCTTCTTGCTGTTGAGGTTGAAGCCGATGGTGATGTTGTTGTTCATGTGCTCCAGGCCCAGCAGCGACACCACGGTAAACAGTTTTTCGGAGGGGATATGGTCGATGACGGTGCCGTTCTCCAGCGCGGCTACCTGCAATTCTTTCTTCTCGTTCATTTCTTTAATTGAAAATTGATAATTGATAATTGATAATTTTTTGGGGGACTGACAATGGAAATGATTCACTAATTTTCCATTATCCATTCTCCATTTTCAATTCATCCAAAGTGATGCCCAGCACGTCGCAGAGGATGGCTTCGCGGGCGTAGAGGCCGTTCTGCGCCTGCTGGAAGTAGTAGGCCTTGGGGCTTTCGTCCACGTCGTAGGCAATCTCGTTCACGCGGGGCAGGGGGTGCAGGATGCGCAGGTTGGGGCGGGTGTGCTCCAGCATCTTCTTGCGCAGGATGTAGACGTTCTTCACGCGCTCGTACTCCATCAGGTCGGTGAAGCGTTCGCGCTGCACGCGCGTCATGTACAGGATGTCCGCCTCGGCGATGGTCTCCTCGGTGAAGTCCGTGTGCTCCACGTAGCGGATGCCGTGTTCGCGGCAGTATATCTTATATTCTTCGGGCATCTTCAGTTCGTCGGGGGCGATGAAGTGGAAGGTGGGGTTGAAGTGGCGCATGGCCATCAGGAGCGAGTGTACGGTACGTCCGTATTTCAGGTCGCCCACGAGGAAGATGTTCAGGTTCTCCAGCGTGCCCTGCGTCTTGTAGATGGAGTAGAGGTCGAGCATGGTCTGCGAGGGGTGCTGGTTGGCTCCGTCGCCGGCGTTCACGATGGGCACGTCGGTCACTTCGCTGGCATAGCGGGCGGCTCCCTCCAGGTAGTGGCGCATCACGATGATGTCGGCATAGTTGCTCACCATCTTGATGGTATCTTTCAGCGTCTCGCCCTTCGACGAGCTGGTGGCCTTGGGGTCGCTGAAGCCGATGACGCGTGCGCCCAGGCGGTTGGCCGCCGTCTCGAAGCTGAGGCGTGTGCGCGTCGAGGGTTCGAAAAATAAGGTTGCCACGACCTTTCCGTACAACAGGTGGCGGTTGGGACGTTCTTCAAACTGCTTTGCCATTTCCAGCATATAGAGGATTTTCTCCTTGCTGTGTTCGGCGATGGTCACTAAACTTCTGTTTTCCATATCGTTGTTGTTCTTGTTATTTTTGAATAAGACAGGAGGCGGTTCGGGATAAAAATATCTGAAACAAGTTTCGATATTTGTTCTCCTCTCACCTTTCGCTGTCTTTCGAGAGTGTAAAGGTAGGCAAAAACTGCGGTAGTTGGAAGCTTGTGCCCCGATTTTTTTCCGTCCGCCGCCATTTTTCCTCCCGTCCCTACAAAGGTAGGCATCTCCCGCCGAAGCGCCAAAAATAGAGCCCCGCCGGCGTCTGAAAAGGTGTTAACGAAGCCGTCCTGTTGTGTTAATAAAACTAATGCATTGTTTTTCAGTCGGGAAAACGATGCTTTCGCGCGGGCAGGGTGGCGCGTTGTGATGGGCGGGGAAACGGGGTGTCCGACTGCTCAGGAAACAAGCTGTTTTTGTGTCTGCCGAATGCAGGGAAGGAATGGATTTTATTCACATTCGTTAACTTACACAATTACGAATTACAGTTACAGTTAGGTCAATATCGTTTTTTTGCGTTCTCTTCCAATCCCCTTATATATATGTTTATTATATTATAT